>JGI25127J35165_1000288_pt1 | contig 15715 bp, 27 predicted proteins | sample ETNvirenome_2_30_FD_35165 | JGI IMG/M metagenome (IMG submission 35165) | reverse complement strand
AAAAACCACTGACTAATCAGTGGCTAATCAGTGGCCTAATCAGTGGTCAGATCAGTGGTCAGATCAGTGGCTAATCAGTGGCTAATATTTCTCATAATTCCTCCAGTCTGGAAATATGCCTCTGTGGTAATCGTTTTTGATCCTTAGCAATTTTCCTATATGGCTCTGGTCATTCTTAATGGAATGAACAAAACAGTCGGACCAGATTTTAGAAAGTTTATCCTGATACTCTTTCTTTTCATCCTGATACTTAATCTGTTCCAGAGGTAGTTCTAGTTGGCCTTCTGTAGGCTGTTTCTGCTCAGGTGGTTTAGGTCTCCTACCATTCCAGTCCTCTGATAGGAAGTAGGCATAGTTAAGTTCCCTATTTTTAAATTCCCTTAGAGTATCTTTCATTCCATACTCATGTATTGTTTGGGTCTCAGTCATAGGACTGATATATGGGAACTCTAAATACACCCAATAGTCTGTGCCATACTGAGGGTCATTAGCCTCAGTATGTGCTGACATCACGTGTGGGTGATTTTGTAATTGTTTAAAAGTTCTAGGCTCTCTCATTTTACTTAACCTCATTTAATTTATTTAATTCATCACCGACCTGATCTATTATCTGCTGTAGATCATCTGCCTCATCTTGGCATCTTTGAACATAAACATTGTAATGTTGTTTCATTGGCTCTGGATGTGCCATATAAGGTTTAGACTCTCTCAATCCATCTATAAAAATACTCATTTTAGAATGTTCTTTAGTAAGAATTTCTATAATGTGGTTGAGTTGACTTGAGTTAAAAGTTGAGTAATTAGATAAACCCATTTTTGTAATTTGGTGTACTACACTATATAGTCTTGCATTATTGTAGTACTTTGTCAACCCCCAAAAATAAAAAAGATAATAAGTTAAAAACCTATTATCTTAATTATTGTCAGGTGTGTTTATACCTTTTAAGTTTTAAAAAGTGCTACTTCTTAACTGTATCAAGTAAGACTCACCTTAAACTGATGAATGGCTATACAGTAGTCAGAGCTAGGCACTTTTCAAGTGATCTGTTGATTCTCTGGCTGTTCGATCCAGTAGGATTAATTAGATTATTGAATCGAATCCTAGAGGCATTGATTGAATGCGGGCTGTTAGTTCTACCCTCAGTGTGGCATTGGTGATGAGTAATAGCCTGATGAATAGCGTATGCTGTATTACCTAGGTTACTAGCTTCCTTTTTATACTGACGTTGGACTGCTGACCACTCTCTGTCTAGATCAGTGTATTTCTTAGCTCTGACAGTTCCATCTTTCTCAGTAATAGTGCCTCTAAGTTTATCCTGATAGGCATACTGAAACACATCTTTTAAATCTGTTTCGTTAACCTTGGTTCTATCAAGTTCCCTGAGCTGGGCAACTGTAGTAGTGAAATCAGAGCGTGCCCAATCAATATGGTCTGGTAGAGCCTTAACTAATCTTTCTATTGAGGATGTATGCTTGATGACTATGTTTTTACCATCCTTACGTACTGACTGCATTTGATTAAAACAAGCCAATCGTATGTCATAGAAGCTACACATAAATGATGTGCTTTGAGAAAATGAGTTGATAAATGCAACCCGCCTCTTAACTGGATCATCTTTTCTGATGTCTGTTTCAGTTCCATTAATTGCATACTGGATGATGCAGTCAGCACCGCCATTCTGTAAGGTGATAGATTCCAGGGTTAAGATACCAGCCTTAACATACTTTTCTCCAATATCTCTAATTACAGAGTTATTTAAAGGTGTCCAACCTTTCTTACCTATTCCAAGTAATTGACCTGATCTAGAGTTGATGATAGCTTTGTAGCCTTTGCATAGTTGCTGATCTCTGGCCTCATAACCTCTGACATGATACGTGTCTTTAATTCCGAGTTCATTATCCTCATCTATTCCCATATTATGGAATAGTTCAACAGCATAAGGATCAAAGTTTAATCCAAACTTTTCAAAATTNTCANNATGTGAGAGNTNAGGATTTACTAGACCACTGTCTGGCATCCTTGTTTCGTTGGATTGTGCCTGATAGCCAAATCGTAGCGGTTCCATATTAGACTCTGGGTTGAGTTGGTTGATTCTCTGGTTGAGAATTGATAGATCGAATGATTGCATTTTAGTGGGTGAAATATGCTTACATTAAATACAATACACGTGTAGCACAATAATGTCAACACTATATACGCTTAAAATTTATATCACTAATAATCCGATCCAATAATACCTCTGTTCTAAAATTAAAATTATCGCTAGTATTAGGATTGGACATCTGTTTCTGAAGAACGCAAAGTAAAAAGAATATATCAGAGCCTCTTATGGTGACTGACTTTGCGGTAAATAATGAATGACTTTTTACTAACATTGTTCGATCCAGTAAACTGCTTATGTTTTTAAATTATCGCTAATACAATGAATGTCAAATTCTTAGAATTATCAGTGAGAATTGATAAATTATTTTTTATGTGCTACATTATGGGTGTTCTATTAAACACCGATTATGGACACACCCAAGAAATTATTTAAGGTTGTCACTCATAACATTATGATTGAGACCTTTGAAGTTGAAGCCAGTACAATGGCTGAGGCTAAATCAGCCTGTTTTGAATGTTGGACTGCTGAGGACAACTACCCTAGTAATGTTGAAAGGATTGAACAGTATTTTGATGATAAATCAATCCATAAATGTAAATTATTTGGCATTGAATGTTCACCCTTACATATTGGTCATGAATGTATTGAGACTGCCAGTGTAGGATTTTGGAGAGAGCCAACGATCCAAGAAATAGATAATGAGGAGATAAGTTAATGGATAAATACGAAATTTATACAGCCATCCAAAATATGGATAGGTTTGGGGGTAGTTTTGAACAGGCCCTTGCCTCTTGTTATTCAATAGCCGATCCAGATAATAAGACTATTCTGTTAAATGCTTTTGAATCCTTATTTAGAAAATTTATTGATTTTAATAATGGATAAGAAAAAAGCTATTAATTTTATTCTTGACATTTTTAGAGAAAATGAAAAGAATCCTCCAGAGAAATATCTATGCCGTAAGGATATTGTGGATATTTTACACGTTGATTTCAAAGTTCCAGAGAGCACTGGTTACAGATACCACTCTGAGGCTGAGAAAGAATATATGTGGGAACTAGAAAAAAGTAACGATCCAAAAAAGAAAATAGATCGTAAACAGGTAATACTGGATAACCTGTGGGATATAGTGCAGAGCTATGCCACCAAGTTAGGTAAACCTACTACTACTGCTGAAGATAATCAAAATTATACAGATGCAGCTAAAAATTACTCAAACCACTTAAAACTCTATAAAAAGGTATGACTGATTCATTCATGCACAACCATCAATCCGCACTGGACAGCCAGCGTGAGCAAAATGCGATTGACTGGAGATTTGGCGATCCAATAGAGGATGAGCCTGTTGAGGATAAAGACTATCCTGTGGAGACTGATTATGATTAAAAAAGTTCTAGTAACTTTGTTGGTTGACGTAGATACAGAGGATGATCTAGTTACACCAGACAACGATCCACTAACTCAAAATGTTGTTTTAAATCATATAGACAATGATGTATATATGTATCCTGTAGAGGAAATACATACTTCATACTCTTGTGATTATGAGGAACATTTAGAGAACACTAAAAAAAGAATATTAGAAAAACTTAGATATGGAACTTTATTATGAATAACGATCCAAATTGGAATAAAACTGGTATCTACTATTTAATTGTAGGTCATGCCTGTGATGAAGAACAGGAAAGTCATTCTATGTTTTTTGAAGATGAGCAACCCACTGCTTATTTAGAAAATGAATTTATCAGGATAGTTAGACTAGACTGGGAATATGATGAAGATAAAGAAATTTATGTTGATTTTATTCTCAAATCTAGTAGTCCGATAGAGGTGCAATATGGATGATTACGTTCCAATTACTAGGTATTCCAAGTGTAAACGCTATTCGGGTGCAGAGATTCTGTGCCCTAAGTGTAATAAGACCTCTACTATTTATCATTTATCGTGGTCTGCACTGGGCTGTACACACTGTAATGCTTTTATAAATAAATACGATTGGAAGATTAAAAAAGGTAAATACTCTAAACAGTAACCAGTTCCAACTGTTTCTGATACAACTCGTTTCTTCTTAAAAATTCCGTCTCAGCTCCTATGAGTTCGAGGCGGTTTAACATTTTTATCTGTGGTTTACCAGATCGTCTGGCAATAATTACAGCTCCATATTTAGGTTCTATNTGGGTGAGNGATTTTAGCCCTAGGCTGTACGCTCCAAGTTGGCAACAGAATTGTTCCACCATCTGATCTGACCTAGCTTCCTTAGCTGTTTTCCAGTCGACTATGAATGGGCCTTCTCCATCTATGTCCAGTAAAGCATCTGCTGTACCAGCAAATCCAAATCCTTCTTTATATACCGAAAATTCAACTGCATGAATGGCGGTTACACGTTCCAGGATGAAAGACCGTAAGCCTCTGGCGTAGCCACTGGCTGACCATGCNACCTTCGGGGCAGATTGAGCTGCCTTTGAAAGGCTCCATTGTGTGACTTTCTTTGGGCATCTTTCGAGTCCATCCGATCCAGTACGCCAGATATTCCGTTTATTAGCACTTTGCCTAGCAAACTTTGAAGCGAGTTTGAGGATATACTCGGCATGAGAGTGTGATAGTCGACCTCGTTCACAGGCAACGTCACGTTCCATTTCTGAGTCAGGTCGTTTAATCCATCTTTCAAGTGCATCTTTAGATTCTTGGGGTGCGGTTTCTTTAAGTATGTGAGTTACGCTGGAATATACATTGTTCTTTTCGTCTCTATATACTCTGTACGGTCCACTGTTGTCTTGGATTAGGGTCCATTTTCTGAGAGATGCTAAGGCATTTTGTTTGTCTAGCGTTCCCATGAATGGATAATAAATACACGTTCCCATTATTAAAATACCATAAAAAAGAAAGGGGTCAACTAATGTGACCCCAGATTTAGTGTGTTAGTCAGATTCTTTGAATGGATCACCACCATCTAAGAGTCTTTCTAGCTTGAAAGTCTTTTTGACTTTGGCCCACTCTTCATCAATAGTGGTAGTCAAGCCTTTCTTTCTGTTGAGAGGTGTAAGGTTGTACTCAGTATTAGTTCCTGTACCCTTACGAGATAGGATGAAATCAATGTCTAAGAAAGAATCTTCATAATCTTCTAGTTGACTGATAGCATCAAAGGCACTTGTAATGGTTTTCTGTGTCCAGGCTAGAACCTGTACTCTTTCCATTTCGTGGTTGTAAACAGCCACACATTGCTCTAACTTAACTGGCTCAGGTGCGTTACCATCTCTATTCAATGGTCTTACATACTTTTCACCAAGTTTATGGTCTATATCCTCTGGGCTAGGATCATCAGCAAATCTGAATGGCTTTTTAGCTTTTATGTTGCCATCTTCATGACCCCATAACAAAAAACATTCCCAAGGTGCTTCTTGGAGTAGACTAAAGCGAACTTTGTCGCCATCATCTAAGTTGTGTGGATTTAGGTAGCCGTCACGAGACGCTCCAGAGTTGGAGGCATCTTCACTGGCTCTTTTTGAAACAAAAGGCATAATTGCGTAGTGACTTAAAAGTCTAATTGCTCTTTTAATGTAGCACAATGACAAATGAATGGCAATAGGTTACAATAAGAAAACCCCCAAGATCGGTGAACCTTGAGGGTTTAAAAACAAACTGTTTCAGTAGGTATTCTAGCACATGAGTAAAAAAAGTTTTATTCCACAAATCCCTGATAACTGGGTAACTTGTCCTATATATGCACAAGGAGTACTACTTCCTAAAAAAGATGATTCCAGACCAGATACTTTTTCTGATGGTAAGGTTCCTTATGGTAAAGCGTGGAGAGAGAAATTATCAGCAAGCGACTCTGCTTTGATGATTGAAAACGAACCAGATAAGTATAAAGCCATTGGTGTATTTACTGGACAGAGATCAGATGGTCTAGTGATATTTGATGTTGATAAAAACTTAGGTGCAATAAATAAAAAGTGGGGCAAGGATCTTAAACACGCTCCAAAGGTAACTTCATTAAAGAAAAATGCTGCAAAATTCTTATTTAAAATACCTCAAGAGCTTTGGTCTGAGGTAGATTCTATAAGCCATACTGCTGCTGGACACGAAGGATGGGAAGTTTTATGGGGAGGACAAGGTGTAATAGCTGGTGAATACTATAAAGAAAATGTAGGAAAGGGCAAATATAAGTTAGAGGGTAATNTGCTTGAAGTACCAGATGCTCCAGAGTGGTTGCTATCTCGTATGAAAGANCAGTATAAGAAAAAACATCAAGACGTAAATATAAAGTATGTAGATAANAGATGGTCTAAGCGATCCACTGAAGAGAAAGTTGCCATAATAACTGGTTGCTTGAGTGTTATTAAATACACTGGCCCAAATAGTGAGGACTATTGGTGGGAGATAGGGGCAATGATTAACAATGAATTGCCTGGTGTAGAGGGTCTTAACTTATGGAGAGAGTGGTCTAAGAAAGATCCAGATTATGAACACTGTTGGGAGAATGGTGAAGATCCCTGCGAAAGAAGATGGTATGCAGCTTGGCGTAACGATGGTGCTAGATATAATATGTCTCACCTTATTGATTTAGCAGATGACGCTGATCCAGATAGAAAAAGATTTAAGCATACTGGTTTAGATAAAATTATTGATGAAGTACAAGCTATTCCTCTTAAATACAAAGAAGATATACCAGATGGTGCAGATATTATTAGGCGTTACTACGAGATAGACGCTAATCCAGAAAATGAAGATCCAGCTATGCACGATCAGGCTGTGCATAAATTGGCAATGGAATGTAAACGGGCCAATGCTGCAATTATTGAGCAGATAATTGATAAACATGAAATGTNTAAGAGGACTAAAGGACANAAGCCTCTTACACCTGATGAGTTAGATGACACACCTTTTGAGTATTTGATTCCAGGATTGCTACCAAAACCTTGGACTCTATTAGTTCATGCAGATGGTGGTACTGGTAAAACTGCTATGTGCCAGACCTTGGCTAAACATATTGGACAGGGTAAAGATTTTAATGTTTATGGCAGTTTGGTAAACGTACCAGTAGGTAAAGTTCTTTGGTTGAATGGCGATCAGAACGAAAGAATACTACGTAGGCAGATGAAATTAATTGGTTGTGATAAGAATGTAAAAGTAGTCACTGAATGGGATATGCAGTGGTATGCAAGATTTAAAAGGATGCAAAAGAAGTATGCTTACGATCTTATTGTTATTGATAGTTTGGATGGTTGTAATGACAGCAACCCATACGAAGAAAATAGAAGAGAGTATGCTCTACCCATCAAAAAATTAGTTAGGAGAAATGGTCAGGACTTTCCTGCTTGTTCAATAGTNATCATNCACCACAATACAAAGGAAGGTAAGTTCAGAGGTACGAGTGCTATCAAAAATGCTGTAGATGAAACTTGGAATATGCGTAAGTTATCTATGAATGATGCTGCTGAAATGGGAGTTACACAGAATACAAGAATGGTAACTATAGAGAAATCAAGAGAGGATAGAGAAGGATTGAAGATGTTGTTTACTTTATTGCCTGATTATTCTTATACGATTAACCCTGCACCTGAGCGAACCAATGAAAGGGTGCTTGATTCACCTAACCAGCATACGATTGATATTCTTAAACTCATGCGTAAAGAAGATAAAGCATGGTGTGTTAAAGATTTGGTTGAAGATCCTTTTGTTGGAGGTATGCACAAGAAACGTGCCATAGTTTATAGCCTTAATAAACTATCAGATCAGAAATTAATTTATGAATGTGATCCACCATCAGACGTTAAAACAGGAGGTAGACCTGCTAAGTATTACAAAGCCATAGGAAAGACCAAAAAAGGACAGTTTTCCTTGACACCCCGTAATAGTGTGTATAAAGTAGAAAACCCTGATACTGGAACTGATTTGAAGAACAATGAAGATTGTAAAAAGTCAGAGATTGTAAAAAGTCCAGATAATAGTCAGGAGACTTTATACAAAGAGGACCTTTCTACAAAGCCCGATGTTGTTGAAACCCTTTCCGTTGGAACGGAAGGACCTTTATACACAGACCCCCGTGGGTATATAGAGGATTGTGAAAAATTCTGGGGAATTGANGGGGTTAGTAAGGTANATAGTNATGAAAAGATAGATATAATGAGAGACGATTTAGAAGGCAAAAATAAACTTATAGACTTATAGTTATTAGTGTACTAAAGTAGGAGAAAACTTATCGTATGTCTAACAANCACGAAGAGAACATGGAGCTGATAGTACGGGCTGCTGCAATGCACGATAAAGTACTGGCTAACGTNATTAACGATAATAAAATTCTTANTNACAAAGTAGATCAGACAGATAAAAAATGTGCAGAGCTAGAGGAAGAACTAGCTTTTGTTTACGAGGAAGTTCAAAATTTAAAAGATTGTAAGGGTAGATTGACTGCTCTTATGCTTGCAACAATGTGTGGATTTCCTAGAGATTTACAAAGTAATAAAGTTCTTGGAGGTGAGTTATCTAACTTAAGCCGAGAACTAGGCTATGACATTATAAAAGATAGAGAAGGCAAATGGAACGTAGGTTTTTACAAACCTTATGTATGTAAAGTATATTTAAAAAGATATAATTTACCTATACCACCACAACTTCAATACGTAAAAGAATAGCTATGCACACCAGAAATGTAAGCCTCACCATCCAGAAACTATATGCTCCAAAAGACGGACCAATAGCTACTGTTAGGTTCACTGAGTATGATGAATTAGGAAGAGTGCACTGTGTAAATCAGGTTGACTATTATTCAATAACTGAAATGAATAATCAAATTATGACAGCCGTAAATTGTGGACTTGATGTGGATGTCAGAACTGTAATTAATACAGATTTGTTAGAAAAAAGAATTAATAGCTGGACATAATTTACTGCTGTGCTAGATTAATAGAAGTCCAAAAGCACAAATATTTATGGAACTAAGACATACAGAGATTCTGACTAATAAATCAGAAGTAAACTTTGAGGATGGTAAAGTAACCAAAGTTGAAGAAAAGAATAATTTAATTAACATATCTTTTCAGCAAGAGAATGACGATGTTATTAACAAGTGGATTATCACACTAACAAAAGATCAGTTCTCTCATATATCTAGAGAAGTAAATGTAAAGCCTCTTAGTAAAGAACAATTAAAAGCTATTCATTCAAAAAAGACTGAAGAGCCAGCACCCGTGGCTGTAGCTGCTGAACCTGTAGTTGAAATGACTATACCTGTAAAATTAAGCAAGACTGTATTGCCTACTCAGCAAGAAGCACCTCTCAACTGGAAAAACAAGACACCAGAAAGAGAGGCTAGAAGAGTACGATCCAGGATAGATGAAGGTAAAGTTAGTTGTTTACTAGACTTTGTATTTAAGTGGCACAGAAATAACCACTATAAAAACAATAATAAGACTGCTAAGTATTCACTAGCTCATCTACTTAAAACTCATATTCCTAGCACTTGGCATATTGATTACCAAACTTGCAGACGTATTTATTTAGGACAGTCCTACAAAGAGGTAACAGGTGCATACAGATTGAAGTGGGTTGGCCTAGTCTCAGAGCTACAAGCTAAAGGTTTGCATAGTGAAATACCAGATTATATTAGAAAGCACTATGCAGTTTAAATTTATTGTGCTACAGTAGTAATGCAGTTTATTTGGTCCTTCCATGACCTCACAAAATTACACCGTATATTACGGTATTAAAGAACTTTACAGACTTCATACAGCACACAGCATTGCGTTTGATACTGAAACCTTACAACTACAACCAGAGAAAGGTAAGTTACGTCTGCTTCAGCTAGGCAGCTATTCATCACGATCTATTGTGGTGATAGATTGCTTTGATTTAGTAGACAAAGATTGGGATTATCTAATACGTTTCTTTGGCAGCATGAAGAGACACTGGCTTGCCCACAATGCAGTGTTTGATCTTGGCTGGTTGCAGGAACATGACATCTATCCTAGTGGTCTTGTTAGATGCAGCATGATAGCCAGCAGATTACTTACCAATGGTATTCCTCAAGTTAAACATGGTTTAGCTGATGTAGCTTTACGTCATTTAAATAGAGAAGTATCTAAAGAACAGCAGAGATCAGACTGGAGTTTAGAGAAACTAACTAAAGAACAGCTTGAGTATGCTGCTACTGATATTGAAGTATTGCTTGAACTTGATGCTACATTAAACTATAAGATTGCAGCAGCAAGATTAGGTAAGGCATTTACTCTAGAGTGTAATGCACTTCCAGCTATGGCTCAGATGTGGAGAACTGGTTTACCTTGGAATAAAGAATCATTAGAGCAATGTCTTATAGATTATGAAGATGATGCCAAAGAGATGGGTAAAGAGTTTATACGTGAGCTAGATAATGCTTTACCAGAAGATCAGAAACTACCACGGGATGATGATGGAGAGTTTAATTTACGTGCGAAAGACGAAGGATCTATTCGTTTAGGTACTAAAAAGTATAAAGGCTTCAATATAAAAAGCTCCAAGCAGTTACTAGAAAAGCTGGAGATACTACTGAAGTATTCACCCACAGATAGTAAAGGTAAAAAATCTGTATCTAGAGAAGCATTGCGTAAATGTGCTGCTGACTCTGAAGCGATCCAAACACTTATGAATTGGAAAAAGACAGAGAAGCGTAGACAGATGCTTGCCAGCATCCAGGAAAAGATGGCCGATGATGGTTTTGTTAGGGCATCTTATATGCAACTTGGAGCAGATACAGGAAGAATGTCCAGTATCAAACCTAATAATCAACAGATACCTAGAGACTCTGAGTTTAGACAGTGTGTTGAAGCTCCAGAAGGTTGGCTGATTGTTGATGCTGACTTTTCTCAGATGGAGTTACGACTGGCTGCTGCACTTGCTAATGACAAGAACATGATAAAAGCATTTAAAGATGGTGCAGATTTACATGATTACACTGCCGAGCAGATGGGTTGCGATAGGCAGATAGCTAAATCAGCGAACTTCGGTTTACTTTATGGAGCTGGTTCGGAGGGTCTACGTAACTACGCAGGTAGTAGTGGGGTATTGATGACGCTTGATGAAGCAGGTAAAGTTCGTGACAACTGGTTAAATGCTTATAGCGGTATCCGAGATTGGCAGAGTAAGAATTATCTTGAAGCAAAAGAGACAAAAGATGATGACTGGGCTGAGACTAGAGTTCCTGTATCTGGCATGAGAAGATTTCTAAAAGGTGATCTTAACAGAATTACTGTTAGATGTAACACGCCCATACAAGGTGCAGGTGCAGCTATTCTTAAATGTGCACTTGGAAAGATATGGTCTAAGGTCAAAGATGCTGGTGAAGATACTGTAAAGATTGCAGCAGCAGTACACGATGAGATACTTCTTTTGGTTCGTGAAGAACACGCAGAAGAGTGGGCTAAGACACTGAAAGAAGTTATGGAACTATCTGAATCTCTATGGTTAGGTGAAATACCTGCATTAGCAGAAGTACAGATAGGTAAAACATGGAGGGAGGTGCACTAATGAGTAAAAGAACCACTGAATTTGGAGAAATGCCTAATGTCTTTATGGAGTACATGGGTAAAGAGCCAAAAGTAAAAGTAAGAAGGCGTAGACCTACAAAGAAAAAACCCAAAATTAAACTAAAAAAAGCTGAAGGTTTTTAGTATAATTAGCTGCTTATTCCAGGTTTTGTGCTAGAGTAGTACAAGACAGGTTATTTCATGGCTATCGTTCACGGCAACAAAACTTATTTCCAAGTATTAGTCGATCCAAATAGAGCTAATTTGGCTCAAGAGTTGGCAGACAAAGAGGGTATCAAAGCTACAGCCTGGGTTAGAAACTTGATCTACTCAGAACTGGAGCGAGCATACCCTAAGTCTGTTTATGATATGGCTAAGGCAGAAGATATAGTTGTATGGCAGAAATCTGTTCGTAAAAGAATTGAAGGTAGAAAAGCTAACAAAGCATGAAACGAATTATCCCAACCCCAAGAAGTACACAGGACAAGCGTAACCTTAAAAAGATAAAAGACTGGAAGTGTAAACAACTTATGCGAACTTTTTTAGATCACACTCTTAGAGGAGTAGAACACCATATAAATATAAAAGATGACTACACAGCCCATGTTACATACGAAGGTAACTATGAATTGTCTGTTAAACAAAAACTAGAATTAACTAAATATAACTTTCAAATAAGCCAAGTACATAAGAAACTGCTTAGTCAATTTTCTCACGCAGACGTTGAAGCAGCAATTTTAGACGACTAGATTTTTCTCTAGCTTTTTCTTTAGCCTTTAGGTCAGACAGGGCTACCTCTAACTCTACTAAACGGAGCAGTGCATGAGATAGCACAGCTTCAGTTTTTGCATGGTTTTTCATTAGGTCTATACAAAAAGCCCTTATCTTGTCTATATCATTACAAGCCTTAACTTCCCTGCATCGTAGCTCTACTGTTAGCTCTGTTTCGGGATCTAATTTCCCGAAGATCATTTTCATAAAGCCTCTATCTCTCATATTATTGGAGATTTGTAGTAGAACCTGGGAACATCCTGGATTCAATAAAAGCCACTGCCTGGTCGTCTATACTGTTGTCCGTTTGCTTGGCTATTGCCTTTAACAGATCCACAATTAATCTCTTCATTGCTTTCGATTTGATAAAGACTANAAGGATAGGTTTTAAGATTTTTACCATCGTTTTTATTGTGTTACTTCCCAAACATAGCTAACTTGCTAGTATTAGACAAGAATCTTAACTTTTATGGAAGATCAAGAAGAAAAAGAGGGCATCGAATGGGGTGAAATCTTTGGTCACGCTGTCCGATTTATGATTCTTTGCTGGTCGCTTGCAATGATGACTCTTGGATACATGGATAAGATTCGCAATGATGGAGCGTTTTTAGCTGGCTTGACCAGTGGGGTCCTCGGTTCATACGGTATCTCCGTTAACAAAAAGAAACCCACAAACGCTGCTAAAATAGTAGATAACAAGGACACTAAGGTAGGAATCCAATGAAAAAACTACTTCCATTTTTATTTCTGGTATCTAGCCCTGTGCTCGCAGACATTAAGCAAGAATTTGTGACATCTGCCCAGATCACTGTAGATATGCCTTTCGTAACTACTCAAAAAGTTGGTACAACATATTCTTTAAGCGGAAATAATATTACCCCATCTGTAACTGTAGGAGATACCACAACATCAGGAAAGATCGGTGGGATCAATGTTGGCAGTCTCACCAATGGCGTTCCAGCTATGATTCAGACTGATACAACCGTGACTACGAGTGGATCGGCTTTTTCAAAAACCGAGTCGGTGACAATGGGTGACGCTACACCATCTGCTGTAACTCCAAGTGCAGGAATCGCAGCATTGCCAGTATTAGGTGGAACGACAACAGTAGCTTCTGGTGGTACAGCAGGAAACCTTGCACTCACTTCGCTAAGTTCTGGCGTTCATACTTGCACCGCAGGTGGATCGGGTACATCTTGCATAGGATCTACTAAAGTTACTATTACGATTGACTAGACTTTGGCTGCTGGTTTTATTAACATTACCTATAAGAACACTTGCTGTTCCTGTAGTACCACAGTTTCGTACAGGTTCGAGTCAAACTTCAAGCACATCTGAGTCAATAATTAATGAAACGATCACGAGCCATCAATACAGGACAGGCTACAGCTACAGTGCGTCAGGACATAATATTGAGTCTGAAACAGGATATATCAACCCTACTCCTACGACTACGGATCAACAAACAGTCGGGGGAGTAAATTTTAGTTGGACTTCACCAAACTTAGAAGCTATACCTCGCTGGTCAATATCAAACGATGGAGCAGCCTTCTCTCTACAAGAAACGCTAATTACCCCAGGGCTAGATACGACAACAACCATAACTCGTCAAATAACTACAAGCACTACAACAGAAACTACAACTACCTTTGGGCAATAGCTTTACTTCTCTGTCCTGTCAAAACCCTTGCAAACACTACCGTTGCGTCACCTTCCAGCAATGCCCAAGGTGTCGTTAATAATAATGCCACCATGATTACACCATCTGCTATGCCGTCTTACAAAATGAGTCAGGGCATAGTATGTGCTTCACCTAGCCTTACAATTACACCCTATTTAACAGATAGTTGGTCTTTCGCACGACCCAAAGAATATATTACGAGGACACCTATTTATGACGAAGATACTGGTGAGATCAAATACTATTCAGAAATACCTAGATTTGAAAAAGATAATTTTAATCTAAATTATGGAATATCTGCTCAGTTTAATATTCCGCTAGGCAAGTCACCAGCCCTTTGCCATGAAGCAACAGCAGTAAATATTGAAGCTCAGAGGCTACTTATAAAGAAAACTAAAATGGAGATTAGTCTCTATCGTTTAGAAATGTGTGCAAAACAAGCAAATTTGGGAGCTAAATTTAAAGAGGGTACACCAAGTGCAGTTACTTGTGAAGATATTATTGTTAACATTCCTCCCAATCAAGTTATCCCACATACTCACAAATTAGAGTAGATAAGTCACGGGTCTTAAACTCATCTACGGATTATTATTTTACTTATCTTTTTTCTTTTTGGTCAACTTTGTCACGACTTGTTTAACGATTGGTCGTACAAGCTGTAAAACAAGGGGAGCAGATGCACCAACCAGAGCCAGACTAAATACCCCAACAAACTGAGGGGCAGAAGGTATGTACTGATCTTTCCACTCAACTGCTTCATAGAGAGTTATACATTCACTCCCATCTTGCCCTCTTTCATGTCCGATGACACGCTCCAGTTTCTTTTCGTTACGAAAGTCTCCTACTCGTTGATCGTTTTTACCAGGGCAAGGAGCAAAATCTGGTGGGGGAGGGTCAGGTGGTGGAGGAATTTTTGGCTGCTCTGTTTCTGGTAAGGGCGGTGGCTCATTATTGACAAGCGGTTCTTCTGTAATAACGAGATTCTCAGGTGTATAGTCAAGAGGTACGAAACTAGGAAACGGAAAATCACACGTTGTAAATACACCATTTGGATCTTCTAATAGTAAATTATGATTACCAGTATTTTTTATATCACGATGTTGATAGGTACAACCAGGAACATCTATATCTGGTGGCCTTGCTATCTGTAAATAATGTGGATTGTAAGGCTCTGGTACATCTGGTACGTATATCTCAGGAATATAAATATCAGGTATATCAATCGTAGGCATCTCTTGGTAAATATACTTCCACAAAAGAATTACAGTTAGGACAGGAAAGATTAGTTATCATGCTGTATTCTCCAGATCTTAATGGGTGATCTTCACCATCTAAGCTATGATCTCCACCCCAGATAAGTTCAGTTTTACAGTGCCAACAATTCATTTAATGATAGGCATAGATGGACCTGTCATTTTAGGTAAACCATTATCTAATATTTTTGGCATCATTCCCTGTACGTTATCAAGAATCTCATTCATCACTCTTGATTTAAACTGTTCTGATGTTACATATTTGTATGCAAAGTACGTTCCACCACTCATGGAAGCTACCATTACAAATGAGATGATACTCAAAACATTAGCTATTTTTTGAAACATGATTAGAGAAGCATTAATAAAGGCTTTAGCACCTATTTCTTTGATGGTGCTTTT
>JGI25127J35165_1000286_pt1 | contig 15891 bp, 15 predicted proteins | sample ETNvirenome_2_30_FD_35165 | JGI IMG/M metagenome (IMG submission 35165) | reverse complement strand
TAGAAAAATGACAGAATGAAATGGGCTAGTTTATTACTAGGAATACTTACTCTTCCTTTAATTTTTAATCTAACACCTTTAGAAGTTTTAAGGCTTAAAACATTTGATGCTGTTGTAGAAATACCAGAACCATCTGGTAACTTTGTAATCCTAAATATTACAGAAGAAGATGTACAAAAACGAGGTGGTTATCCTTTTCCTAGACAAGACCTCGCAGATATACATAGACAATTAATTAATGAAGGTGCATTAGGAATAGGTTGGGTTATATTATTTCCACAAAAAGATAGATTTGGTGGAGATGAAATATTTGGACAAATGTTGAGTTATGCTCCTAGTGTTTTAGCTATGCCTGAGTTTGACAATGGAGAGTACCCTAAAACTCATGGTACTGTTATACTTGGACCAGATGTAGACTTACCAAAAGCAAAAGGGTTTTTACAGAATATATCAGAACTTCAAGAAGTATCAGCTCAAGGTGCTGTTTCTGCTCCTGTAGATGTAGATAATCTTATAAGAAGAATACCTTTATTACAACAAACACCTGATGGTTGGGTTGCTTCTTTTGGAACTGAAGTATTAAAAAGTTTGGTAGATGCTAAAACCTATCAAATAAAAACAAACGAGAATGGTATAGAGCAAATAAGGATTAGAGGATTAAATCCTATACCTACAGATAGCCTTGGTCGTAAATGGATTTCATGGGTTGATACACCACAAACGACACTATCTGAAATGAATGTTGCAGGTAAGTTTGTGTTTGTAGGTGTTACTGCAAAAGGGGTCATGCCCACTTTAGCGACACCAAACGGGCTATTAGAGCCTCACAAGATACAGGCTGCCCTTGCAGAAAGTATTTTAATTAACTCTCCGTTCATACCAGACTATAGATTATTTATTGAGTTACTTATATTATGCATTTCAGGACTATTAATCGCCTTTTTAATAAATCGTTTTGGTATAACCATGGGGTTAGTTTCAGCAGGTACATTGATGTTCTCGATATGTTTGCTAGGTTACTATTTTATATTACGAGGTTTTTTAATTGATGTAACTTGGTCTTTAATTAGTATGCTATTAATTGCTACTCAACAATTTTATTTAAACTTTAGAACTCAATACAAATTAAGACAACAAATCAAGAAACAGTTTGAGCATTATCTTGACCCAAGACAAGTCAAACAATTACAAGACAATCCAGAACTTTTAAAACTTGGAGGAGAGAGAAGATATTGCACCTTTTTATTTACAGATGTTAGAGGATTTACTTCTTTATCTGAAAAACTAGAACCAGAGCAAGTAACAGAGATAATGAACAAAGCTTTGACCATACAGTCTGATGCAGTTAAAAAGTATGGAGGTATGGTAGATAAATATATAGGTGATGCAATGATGGCAATCTTTAATGCTCCCTTAGATTTAGATATGCATGAAGACAGGGCAATACTAACAGCTATAGAAATTAAAAAGAAAATGAGAGAAGCAGGACTAGGTATTGATATTGGCATTGGTATCAATAGTGGAGTTGCTGTTATTGGTAATATGGGTAGTGAAACAAGGTTTGACTTTACAGCTTTAGGGGATGCAGTAAATTTAGCAGCAAGAATGGAGAGTAGTTGTAAAGAAGTTGGAGAAGATATTGTCATTGCTCAAGCAACAGCAGAGCAAACAGACATAAAATTAGACAGATTAGATGATATTTATGTAAAAGGTAAAGAAAAACCTATACAAATCTACACAATATCCGAAAATGCCACCAGAGCCTCTTAGAAGCCCGTGATTAAATAATAGGTCTTTTTGAAGCCAAGGTATTACTTACCCTCTAACTTTGCAATACAGAGCATCCTGTGAGGTCAATTTTCTCTAATCTCCCTGTTTTATAGTAATTGTTGATGAACTTCCACCATTTACTATAATTTGTGTACTCTTTCCATTTTGTACAAGAATAACAGTATAAGAACCTGATTTATCTAAATCTAATCTTACTGTATCTTCTAATGATTTTAAGAATGTTATGATATTATCTGTAGCAAAAGTATTGACTTGGGTGTTAGCATCAAAGCCCATAGTAGTTCCTTTTAAATCTAAGTCAGCTTTTAATAAAGTTTCTGTCTGGTCTAACTCATTTACATCTTGTATTATGTCTAACAAGTCTTCAAGAAAGTTTACATCTAAATAATTTATATCTAATTCAGTAAACTCTAACTCATCTTCTGCAAGATAGTCTACTTCTAAATCATCAAACTCAAGGAAGTCAGCATCAAGAATATTAGAAACGCTACTTCCATTCTCTCCCTGTACATCTATGTTCTCCTGTGGTGGGGTTACTATTAACATATTATCTATTAACTCTAAAGTAATATCTAATATAACTGGTTTAGTAGGTTCTGTCTCAAACATAGAAACTGTAGTAGCTTGATAGGGTTTGTTAAGCAATACTTCTCCTATAGCTGTTGCTACTAATATCTCTCCACTAGGAGTACCATCATCTTTGGGCAGTAATATAATTAAAGACTCTCCAATCTCATTGACTGTAATTGTAAAGTCTGTACCACGAATNGAAACATTAGCACTCGGAGTNGAGATAGCAATGTTCTCTTTGTTTATATTATTTAATTTACCAGTAATAAACCTTGCAGTACCACTAGCAAATTGCAAAGCCATTTTAGACTTTGAAGGATTAGGGTCATAGATAAACTCATCTATAACTAATTGTGAATGTTCTGTTAGTCTAACTCTAGTATCATTAAGAAATGTTATTCCTATTCTACCATTAGAAGTTTCTACATTATCATAACTTTCTATACCAAAAGATAAGGCAGCATCATAAGGTATGTCCCTTACAATTCTGCCTGTACCTTTAAGTTCTGTTACGCTTCCTATACTANCATCCGACTGTTGTGCCACCATCGTTTTGGATAACACAGACAGTACCAGAGTTGCCAGTAGAAAGTATCTTGAGCCAATCATTATCTAATGTACTTAGTTGTTGTATATTGAAAGTTCTAGAATTACCGGTTTGGTCTAAATAAAAATAACCACCAGCATAACCACTACCTGTAAAAGTAACTTCGTTACTATCTCCATCTATATCAACATAAGAAGTACCACCATCATAGTTAATATCAAAATCAAGTGTGTTACTACTACCATTAATAATCCAATCTAAATCTGTATTACTAGCCATAGCACTTGTACCTACATCTAATGTAAAAGTATTACTGCTACCTGTAGTATCTACATTAAAGTTAGAACTATCAATTCCATAAGTATTAGTTGGGTCTGCTTGAATAGTAAATGTATTACTATCTCCATCAAATTCAAAAAATCCTGTTATAGAATCACCTGTAATATCACCAAGAAACTTGTTACTATCTCCGATTTGATTAATATCTAATGTTAAATTTAATCCATCTAAATCTAGAGCAGTTAAAGTTCCAGCAACAGAATTTAATCCACCCATAATATTTCCAGAACCAAGTTGTTCTAAATCTATATTAGCAGTAGCACCTGATTGGTCAATATATATTTCATTATCAGCCCCGTATGTTGGCGATGCAATCATCATCGCAACTAGGTTCATCAATATTAATTGTTTCATATTCCCAATACCCTCTTTCTATTCCTATTTCTATTAAGTTTAATACTCCAGTTTCTATTGCCTTTTGCAAAGCTATAGAACCCACCTCATTCTCAGCAACACCTCCCTCTATTTCTACAAGTTCTGTGCCTTGCTCAATAAAACGAAAGATGTCCTGAGAAATACTTGTCGATAAAATATTTTTTGAAACTGCAGATTCCATTAATATTTCACCTGTAGATACAGAAACTAATCGCAATGATATAGTTACTACATCTTCTCGGTATTGTTTACTATTACCTATTCCTAAGTATCTAGCACCAATACCACCAGATTGAATGTTTGTGTCATAACTAATAACTCCACCTTGTATTATAAGACCAGCAAATAATAAAGGTTGTAGTTTTTGGTCTTCTTCAAAGTTCTCTCTGGTTGACCGGATTAGTTGTCTTTCTTTAGTAAGGTTATCTAAACCTACTCTTTCGACAACTCTAAAAAAATTACCATTAGCAGCATGTTTTAAAGCTCTAATAAGCAACGCTTCTGGAGCTTGNGTAACTGCTGTACTAAATAAAGCAAAGCTACTATTACTTTTTCTTTGCCCTGTTAAATCTTGAAAGCTATCTCTATATACTGCTATTACTGGTTTCTTTTTNGCAGGAGGTAATTCAGCTAATTCAACTGATTGTAAATCTAAAATATTAGCAGGTAATATATCTCTAGTTAGTGATAGGTCTTTGTTCTCGTTTAAGACTGCACAACTAGAAACTAAAATTGCCAATAGGAAGCTGTATAGTAGTTTCATTCCCATCACTATCCGTAATTACTAAAGTTATTATTCCATCTTCAACACTATATGTAATAGTGTTACCCTCTAAAGTTAGTGTACCACTTTCACTAGGAGTTTCTCCAAATAAGTTTTCTACTAACTGTCTTGATAGTTGTGCATATATTCTAGATTCTAAATTTCTTATAAATCTTGCAAGTGTTGTATTTTCTTTGTCTCTTTTTATTTGTTCTTGTAAAGCTTTTAATTCTTCTTTGATAGACATCTTACGATTGAACTCTTGATTTTCTATAGTAAGATAATGTGCAGATGTACCTACACCACTAAAACTAGGATTTTTAAATTGATGAACCATTTCATCTGCAAAAAGTTTAGAGTTCATCCAAAACACTAAAAACATTAAACCAAACATTGTAACCTGAATAATGGAGGCTACTGTTATTTGTGTCATTGGATGTACATTTTCTATTTTATCAATCTTTCCTTTGGTCATCTCTATCTGCCTTTGCTATTTTTTCTATATCTATTAAGTTAGGAACGCCTAACAATGTTTTTAAAAGAACATCTTGTCTAATACTTTGATTATCCATTGCTCTTACTCTGTCAATTAAACTGACAATAATNCCATATTGACTGTCAAGTTTAGTTGTAACTCTTTCTTCCATAGTATCTAAACTAACTTGNACTTTATCATCTAAAGTATCTAGTTTAGTTTCCATNCCATCNATNATTCTATTTATAAGTTTCCATATAAATAAACCTAAACCTAAAGCTGCTGCTATAGGAAAGCCTACTTCACTTATTAACGCTACTGCATCCATTAGTCTTTAGTAGAATTAGAAGCTCCAAAATAAAAACTTATAACTGCTGATGCTAAACCACCTAAATATCCTAACACTAAATTAATTAGAGCTTCGCTGTTTTGCTCTGGTGGTTGTAGTGTTACTAAGAATATATATCCTAGAAAGCCACCTACTGTAGCTATACCCATAATACGAGCAGTCCAATCCTTACTAAAGTTTTTTCTAGCATCTTGTGTATCTGCTACTTCTAATTTATATACATCAACATCAAGTTCTTTCATTTGAACTTCAAAAGCTTGTTCAGCTTTTTTAAGTTCTAGCATCTGTTCAGGTGTTGCTTCTGATATACCTTTTTCTATTGCTTTTGGATTATTAGGTACACCTAAAACTTCAGCTATCATATTAGCAGCCATGCCACCCATAGGACCACCTAAAGCAGTACCTAGTGTTGGAGCTACAGCACCTACTACATTTTTTAATAACGCTTTCATATTACTCCTTATCTAAAGTTAATGTTCCCTCTAACATACCATCAATAGAATTTAACACCCACTCAGGCATATCTTCTATTAATATATCCTCCTTCTCAGCTTTAACTAAATGTAAGCTGATTAAATCTTCATATAGACTTCTAAACTGTTCTCTAGTTACCCAAGGTTCATTAACTTTAGCTCTAGCTTTACAATCTAATCTATATGCCCTATCTAAATCTTTTTCTAAGTAGAGCAGCATTCTAATACCATCTTTTGTAATTCAATACTTCTTCTACCAACTTGTCCAAACCAACGACTATCTTCCATTTGTCTAGCCATCTCACTCCAGTTATGTTCTTTACAAGCCTTTAACATATTTTTAAATTTAGATAATCTTGTACCACCTAAATTAAAACACATATTAACTAATACTCTTTGAATAGGTTCTGGTAAGTTTTCAAAGTCTTCTTCGCTACCAAAGACATGTATTGTTTCTTTGTAATGTTTTTGAAAGTCTTGCTCATAATACATATCAACAACTTCTTGAGATACTTTAGTTCCTACTTCCCAAGAATATTCAGGGTCTTCAGGTTGACAAAGATGTCCAATACCTAAAGTTTTATAGCCTAAACTATCTTCGTATATTTTTAACACTTCACCTTCGTGTCTTTTTATTTCAGCTTTACAAAGTTCTATATTCATAATCCTAATTCCTCCATTTGTGCTGAGTAAGGTTCTCCAGTAAAAGGGTCTACTCGGTCTGCTGGGTCTTCTTTGGTGTCGGGTACTTCTGGTCCTGTAATTAAACCACCTTCAACTTTTTGTTGTCTGATAAATCTTTTAGGTCTTTTTAAAATACTTATAACTTCTTTTTCTGCTTCATTTAAATCATCTTCGTATTGTAATAAAGGTAAAATACTTAATTGATTGTATAATTTTTTATAGCTTCTTTTAAATTGTTGAAAACTCATACCAGTATAATCAGATGCATTGTATAAAGCTCTTATTTGTCCATCAGCTAAACGAATAGGTTGAAAAGTATTATCGTAAGATGCTAATCCTCTTTTTTCTATAGAGCCTAAACCTGTACCTTGTATATTTTTAAGGGAGTTTTTAATATCTTTAGTGCTAACTCCTAAAGTTCTTGCTCCTTTTATAGCTCTATTTAAAGTTACATAGTCTCTATAATATGCTCTGTTAGCTCGTAAATAATTCTCTAATGCATCATCTATTGTTTCAACTTTTGATATATTTAATAAATCTTGAGTGGCTTCGTAGCTTGTATTAAATTCTTTTATTTTGTAAAATAAACTTCTTTTTATATTATCAGTATTAACAGAAGTATAATTTAAGCCTGTTAATTTACCTATAAATTCTTCTGCTGCTTCTTCTCCAGATAATGTTCCCTCTTGTAACTCTCTAGTATACTTAGCCCCTTCTCTTAAAAATCTTGGTATTAAAACTTCTCCTACATATTTAGAACTTGCAAATGCATTATCTATAAAACTTTGATTTGGGTTAGTTCCGGGAATATCATTACCATTTTCATCTTGACCTATAAATGCTCTTGCTAATCTGTCAGTAAATAAAGGCTGGTCAATAAAAGGTTGTACAAATGTTTTTAAAGATTCCATAGTTGCATTAGCTACTTTATCTGAAACACTATCAAGTGATGATTCTGGGTCAAATATCTCATCCATAAAAGAATTATATACATTTAAAACCGGAGCATTTGGGTCAGAAAAACTTAAATCTACAAATGAAATATTACCAAATTTATCTCTCTTATATCCTATAGTTCCATTTTTTGACCAATAAGGTAAGGCAACATCTTTTATAGCTTGTTCTTCTTCATCACTAACTCCAAAGGCATATTTAGTATATCTGTTTATACCTTCACTACCTAAATAACCAACAGCCATTTGACTAGCTAATCTTTGATAACCTCTTTCAATTAATTCTGGATTACCTGACCTAATTTCTTCCATACCTCTAATTAAAGTATGATAATTATTTCTCCATCTTTCTGCAAAGAAAGAATAAAAATTACCAAATATAGGTATTTTTCTTAACTCTCTAGCACCTAAAGGAACTAAATTATAAGTAGGAAAAGTATTTCTAATAATAGTAGCTGCTTCTTTTTCTAATTCATCTATACTTCTATTAGGGAATGCTTTTTTAAGAACATTTAATTCTTTTTGAAAAGATGCTATTCTCCATATATCATCTTCTGCAACATAAGTTTTATTAAAAGTATCTGTTACTTTATTAAATAATTTTTTACTTTTATCTCCAAAAATTTCAACAAATCCTCTATCTAATCTTTTTGCCCAGTTAGCATCTGTTAAGTTTTCATTTATTAATTTTTTAAATTCACCTACTCTAACATTTTGATTTACAATACCTAAATTTTGATATTTAACATATAAATCTTCTAAAGCTTTATCTTTATTAGGGGTTCTAGCATACAGTTCATTTGTTAAAGTTTTAAAAGAATCTCTAGTTTCTTTACTAAAAGGATTTAATCCATTTTGTGCCATAATAATACCACCACCAATAGTATTACGAGCATGAGTTGTAATACTATATACAGTTGCTACAGCTTGTCCTACTCCTTTAAAAGCTAAAAGAGGAGATAATAATCGTTCAAAAGTTCCTGTAGAAGTTTGCTCAAAAAATTTAGCTATTTCTTTTGTAGTTCTCATACCATCCAAAGAACCAAATTGTTGTCCATTTATAGTAGCAGCAACTCTTGTTCTTGTAGTTGGACTTGCTCCTTCTTTAAAAAACCATTTACCTTCACCCTTAGTAGCTAAATCATCATACATTTTTAAATCAGATAAATACTTACCAAGGGTTTCTATAGTAGTAAAAACAGTCTTACCTATATCTTGAGTTTTTCTTTCGCCAAAAAACTTTCTTAAAGGTTCATCTATTTCTTTTCTAGTTTGAAATAAAATGTCTGCTTTTTTAAATCCATAAACTTTATCTAAATAAAAGTCTATATTTTTTGAATCACCTAATAACCCATCTACAATTTCTCTAGCTTCTATACGAGCATTATCTAAAGTTAATTTTGCAGTATCATCAAATAAAGAAGCTTGAACAGATTTACTAGCTAACTTTTCAGCTATACTTTCTACAGCTCCCTCTATAACATCTTGACTAGGTTTGTAACTAGGGTTTTCAAAATACTCATAACTTTTTCTTAAATATTTACCTATGTTACTTCTTATAACAAATTTTAAATCTTCAGGTATATTTTTTTGTTCTAATAATAATCTACTTAAATCATCAATAGTATCTCTAGTTCTTACAGCTACATCTTGTAAACCTTTAGGTAACTCATTTAAAGGTATTTCTTTAGATAAATAATCTTCTAACATTTTAGTAACTTGAGGAGCATTAAATTCACCTTCTTTAACAAGTTGTTTAGATTGATAGGTTAAATCATCTAACAAATTTTTTGCTTGTTTTTCAAATCCAGCTTTAGCTAACTCACCATCTAAAATAATATTGTGCATTTCTGAACTATAATATCCTCTAGTAGTAAAGTATCTTCTTCTTAGATTTCTAATTCCATTTAAAATATTTGTAGTAGTTTGTTTAATTCTACCCCCTTCACTTGGGATAGGAACAAAAACATCATCATCTAATCTATCTTCAATTTTACTAGGAGTAAAAGGTTTTAACTTTTCTTTTAATGGAGCTAACATTTTTTTAAAAGTTTCTTTTACTTCAGGATTACTTTTTATTCTTTTTAATACACTACCTAGTGCATCTTTAGTAAGTGATGCAGTTTTAAAAGCTCCTCCTATTATTCCAGTAAAAACTCCACCATCTAATAATAAAGTTAATCTTCTTTGAGCAGCACTACTATCTTCATCAGCATCTAAATACTCAAAAAAATCTCCAATAAAGTTATCATCAAGTTCATTAGTTTCTAATTTTTCATTTATATAATTAGCTACAATAAACATTTCAGGGTCATCTGCAAAAACAAGTTGTGATGATGCTTCAGCAGCAACTAAATCTTTACCTAGTTTAATTTTTTTACTTCGTAAAACTTTTTTCTTATCTATTTTTTTACCAGTTTGTTTTACTACATCATCAACATTAGAACCCATTAGTTTTCTAAACTTACTCAGACCCACAACAAAAGGCACAACACTAGTTGCACCTTTACCTATGATTCCTTCAGGTTCTTGAATAGTATTATTATCATAAATATCAGCACCTACTATTGGTCTTAATACAGTAGACACACCTTTATCTATACTATCATTTCTATTTTTATTAATTTGCTTAACTAATTCATCATAGGACATATTTTTATCTTGAGCCATTTTTTCTAAAACTTCTCTTTGTCCAAATGTATTTAAAACAGAACTTGTATCTCCTAGTAACTTAGCACTACCTGTAACTAACTCATCAATAATACCACCCATAGTTCTTCTATAATTTTTAAAGGGTAAATTATCACCTACCCAATCTTTATAAGTTGGTTCAAATTTTTTTCTATAAAAGTCAGGGTCTGATTTTAATGGGTCAGGTGGTAATTCAGGAGATGTAATCTTTTGTATATCACCACTTAAAGGTTTTACAGAATCTTTTGTAGCTATATCTACAAACTCTGCAAATCCAAATTCTTTTTGATAAGAAGGTGTAGTATTGTAAAGTCTTCTAAGTTCCTCTAAATCATTTACATTACCTATATTATTCTCATACTTATATTGTTCGTATAGTGAAGGCATTTTAATTTATTTTATGGTCTTAAATTTAACGGGTCAGGATTCTCAATAGATTCTTTAGAAAATATTCTAGCTAAGTTATATTGTTGCCTAATAAATTCTTCTGTTTGTAATTCTCTAAATAAAGATAATGAATCTCCTAAAATTTCTTGATTAGAATTTATATCTTCTAAACTCATTCCTCTAATTCTTTCTTGTACATCAGCAGGTAATTTATCCATATCTAACACATTAAGCATAGTGTCATTTGGAGTTAAATCACCAGTATCTAATTTTTCATATACTCTTGCCATTCTACCTTTCATAATTTCAGCTTCAACTGCTGCTATATTAATACCACCAACAGCTTTTCTTTGTATTTCTGCGATATAATCTTTTACAAATTCTTGTCTTTGCTCTTCTAATTCTTTAACATCTAGACCTTTATCTTTTCCATTGCTAATTGCAACAGTTAAATCAAATATTTCATTAGCTTTATCTATAGTATCTTGAGTTAAATCTTCAATACCTAATACTTTTCTTTTAGCTGATTGTAATCCTCTATTCCAAGTATTCCATTCTAATGATGTGTTATCTTCAGGTTCTGGTTTTAATTCTTTATAAGTGTCTTCAGCATCTTCAAGTTTTAATAAATTAAGTTTAGCATTAAATCCTTCTTGATATGAAGCTATTGCATCTACAGCAGCGTTGTATGTCATACCACCAGCCGTCCATTCTTCTCTGATTCCTCTTCTTAATCTTAAACTATCTTCTCCAGCTTCAGCTAAACCACTTTGAGTTAATAATGTGGTTAAATCTGCATTACTAATTTTTAAACCACTTATTTCACCTTTTTCTTTTTTAATACGAGCTATATCATCTTGAGTAAATCCTTTTATTCTAGTTTGATTTGCTTCTCTTTGTAATTTTAATTTTTCAACTTTATCAGCATATTCTTCTTTATCTTTACCTATTCCTATTTTACTAAATGCTTTATGAACTAAACTTACATTAGCAGGAGAAGCTATTTTATCTCTTTGTGCTAGATAGTAATCCATGTATGGTTTAGTAAACTCTTCTTTAGTAGTAATAGATTTATCTAATTTATTATATGTGTCCATAAATTCTTTTTCTTGTTTGTCAGAATAATCTGTCATCCAATCGAGTTTGTATTTTGCAATATCTCCACCTTGTAAACTCATTAATTCTTTTTCTTGAGTATGTGCATCATTAAAAGCTTTTTCAGCATCAGCTCTATAATAATTTAAAGCTCCATTTTTTTGAATATTTTCGTATTGATTAGACAGTTCAACTCTTTTAGTCCATTGATTATTTAGTTTTGCAACCTCTAAAGTTTTTTGTCTTTCAAGCTCTTCTAAATTTTTTCTTACTTTACTTTGCATACTAGCTTCTCTAGCATTAAAAAATAAAGATGCTAATAAAACATTTCTAGCTCTATTATCTTTTTTATCTCTATTAGATAAGAAAGCTCCTATAAGGTCTCCTGTTTGTGAACCGGGGTTTTTATCTAATAAACTTTTTAAAAAATCTGACATATTATTCCTCTTTTGCTAATAAGCTATTGCTTTTTTGTTTTTCTACTTTATCTAATAAACTTTGTGGTATTTCAGTTTCCTCAATAACTTCTCTAACTTCTGTAGGTACGGACTGTGGATTTACTCTACTTACAGCTTGTTTCCTTATATTATCTAATTCGTTTATGCCACCTTGTAAAGTTTCTATTTGTTTATCTGCAGACATTTCTATGGGCTCTTTATCATCTCCTGAATCTAACACATAATCTATTTCTGCTTTTTCAGCTAAAGCTATAAGCATATACATAGTTGGTTCAACCATAAGTGTCATTAAGTCTGGATTCCATTTACCTTCTAAAAATCCTGTATAAAGAATACTAGAAGCAATATCAATAACTCCTACACCATTACTTAATGATAATAAAATATTTGTAGTTGTTTCTGGAACTGTAAGAGTTTCAAAAATATAAAACATAGTTTCTTTTGGGTTAGTAAACTCTGAAGGTTTTTCCCAGTTATATGCATCTTCTGGGGAGTTAGTTAAACTTTGTCCGGGAACAGCTTTACCTGTTTCAAAACTATCTGATATAAATTTTATTGCTTTTTCTGAAATTGCCATAATTTTATCCTATGAATATACTTGTGCTTGTCCTAATAAATACTGTGGAGAAAGAGTACCAAACAATAAACTTTGATTTAGTTGTTGAAAGTTTGTAGCTGGTAAATTAGGTATTTGATTTTGTACCTCTCTCACATAAGCTCCTTGAGCACTCTCTTGCATTGGTTGAGAAGCTACACCAGCACTTTGAAACTGTTCTTCTGGCTCTCCCATAATTGTATTTATAGCTAAACTACCAACTACACTTCTTGCAGTATCGGGAATAAAATCTGGTCCTACAAGTTCTTTAGTTTTACCTATTGGGTCTTGACCAAACTCTTTTATACCCTTTCCTAAATCTGTAAAATTTTGTTTTATTTCTTGTCCTAAAGTAGGAGTTTTACTTTGTGATACAAAATCAGTAGGTGTCATTAATCTATCTGAAATATTACCTGTTTCAAAATTTGGTAAACTACCTTCAAATCCGGGTATATTTAAATTATTGGCTAGTTTGTTAAGAGAACCAGTAACAGTATCACTAATAATTGGAGGACTATTAACAATACTTTTTTCTATTGCTGCCATATTTAATTGACCTGAAGGCAATGCTGTTCCTGTAGCAGAACTTAAAGCTGAACCCTCTGTAAGACCTGTTACAGTTTTTGATAAAGCATCTGTTCCTGCAGCAATACTTTCTACTGTTCCAGCCCCAGCAGTTGCAGTAGTAGTTGCACCAGCACTTGAAGCAGGAAGAGTTGTAGGTATATTTACTGTAGGAGGAGGCGTTATTCCTAAAGCACCTTTTATACCATTAAAGGCTCTACCTATTAATGGTCCTAACATCATACCAATAGCTATACTTCCTATAAAAGCACCTATCTTACTACTAAAAAGTTTTTTAACTCCTTTCTTTATTTTTCTACCTACTTTTCTTAAAAATCCCATAATATTATCCTAGTCCTGATTGATACGAATTTCTTAATGAACTTATTAAACTTGTTAAATAGTCATCATAAACTTGTCCTGATTTACCTTCATTAGCAATAGCTGTTGCAAGTATTTGAGCATTTCTATTTTCTTGATTTTCAAAAGCTCTAAAATCAAAATCTGCTTGGTCTCTTAACTCTTGCCATAAAAATGACATAGACTGAGAACTTAAATTAAATGCGTTCATAGCATTTTGCATATTAATTTGATTTTGTGCAGCAGTATTAATTGTATTTGCTTGTCTTCTCCATTGCACATTAGAAGCTTCAACAGCAGCAGCATTTTGTGCATTCCATTGATTTCTTGCAAAGTCTTGTTGAGAATTAAACTGGTCTACTTGAGTTATAAGTTGTGCATTAAATTTATTTATATCAGCTTCTCTTCCAGCTCTTCTAGCTTCTGCAGCATTTGATTGAGTTGCATTAAATTGACTCATCGCATTTGCTTGAGAAGAATTATATTGATTTATTTGTGCATTTAAATTTGCCATAAATTGATTTGTTTGATTTTCACTTGTAGCATTAAATTGATTAGATGCATTTTGAGCTGCTTGATTACTTAAAATTCTTTGTTGTGTTTGTTGAGCTTTTAACATATTGGCTTGTTGTTCACTACTAAGATTAGCCATATCCATTTGTAAAAAGTTTTTAGCATTTTGTATTTGTGCTTGTTGATTTAAATTAGCTTCAGCTAAATTAGCTTGAGACATTAATACAGCATTTTGTATAGTGCTTTGTTGGTCAGCACTAGCCTCTGTTAAACTAATAGTTTGAAAAAATTTACTATTAGCTAAAGATGTTTGTTGTTCAGCACTAAATTCTGCTACATCTAATTGAAATACATTTTTAGCATTATTTAAAACAGCTTGTTGTTCTCTTTGTGCATTAGATTCAGCAACTTGTGCTTCAATACTTCTTTGTTGACTTACACTTTGTTGTATAGCTTGAGCATTACTTTGAGCTAAAGGTATAGCACTTTGTATAATAGCATTAAATAAATTATCTCTACCGACACTAGATGCACTTAAACCTCTTCTTGCTAACATAGCTTCTACACTAGCAACAGCAGGTTGAGCCCATGCAGGTATTTCACCTTCTTCCATACCACTTAACAAACTATCTAATTGATTAGATACTAAAGCTTCTTCTGGTAATCCAGCTATTACTCCCCTTTCTTGTTCTGTAAAATCAGTTAATTTATCTTCTAAAGCTTCAGGGTTATTACCTAACTGAGTAATAGCATCTTCTTGTAATCCTGCATTTCTTAATTGTTTTTTAGCTCTAGTAACTCTGGCTAAATTAGTACCTGCATTATTTGCTGCAATAGCTTTTGCTTCTGGACTTAATGTACCTTTAATTGTTTCTGCTACAGCTCCTTCTTGAACAGTAACAGTAGCACCCTCAATAGTAGCAACTTTATCTACTCCTGCAGCTTCAGCGATAGCACCATCTGATAATGTTCCTTGTGCAGCTTCAACTTGAGCTTTAGTATCGACAGTAGCTGCTCCCATTTTTGAAGCAGTCATTCTTCCCATAATAGGTTGCCCTTCTGCATCAACTCCTATTTGTGTTAAAGGTACTTCTGCTTGAGCTACTTTATCTGATTCTATAGTTGTAACTTTTTCTGGAGTAGTTTGTTTTGCAGTAGTTTTTGTAACTGAAGTTGGTTGTGCCATAGTTGTTTGTTCTTGGTCTTTTACATCTCCTACTTTTCTTGCTGTAGGTATTACTGCTGTTTCTGGTAGCATACCTTGAGCAGCACCTTCTACTAAATTTGCAGACCTTTCAATTCTTTCTCTTCTTTCGTTAGATGCAGTAGTGCTTCCACCACCTACGTTACTTCCTCCACCACCAATACCGGGAATATCAATAATATTGTCANCACCACTATTTCTATCAATAAGTGGAGGTACACTCCCCGGTTGTATTTGATTTTGTCTATCAACAGAAAATCTATTTCTTAATTCTTCTTGTCGTCTTTCAAATCTTTCTTTGTCTTCATCTTCATTGTGAGGACCACCATGAAATTTAGACACTCTTCCACCAGTACGCATATCTACTCTATCACCTGTAGTATATCTATTTCTTTTACTTCTTCTTTTTTTCTTTTCTTTTTTTGCCATTATCTTTTCCTGCACGATGTAGCAGCTTCATAAGAAGTTTAGGTTTATCTGTCATCATTATGATTACTGCTCGTTTCATTTTACTTCAAATAATTTGTCAACCTTTTCGTGTAATTTTTCTACTCTATCCATTAGAGTATTCATATCATCTTTTAATTCTTGTTTAGTTACATAGTCTCTTGCAATCTCTTCACGAGTTTTGTTTAAGAGTATGTCAATCCGTTTAGCCTCTGCAGTATTACCACGAATACCATAAAGCACGGGAGCTAACACCAA
>JGI25127J35165_1000283_pt1 | contig 15948 bp, 12 predicted proteins | sample ETNvirenome_2_30_FD_35165 | JGI IMG/M metagenome (IMG submission 35165) | reverse complement strand
AAACATGTAATATGAGCCAGGTATCGGCACGATAGGACCTTCAGTCAAAACAGTCTTCACTCTTGTTGCAAGTTCATCTGGATTTTTAATTGAGACGAGACTATCTGAAATTGGACGGATGCGATTTCCAATCGTATCTTCGGGTCTATCATCTCTATACAAACCCTCATCAATTAATTTTTCTCTCAAACGAAGTAGTGCTTTGGGTGATAATCGTGTTGCTCTACGTGCCATATTTTATACCTAACTCTTTCTCTGTAAATACTTTGAATTGATATCCACGGTCTTTGCACCATTCATCTGCTGCTTCCCACTTTGCTTGATTCTTTGCATACTCATATGCTTCACGTAGATAACCCTTTGTTTGTCTTTTTGGTTTTGCTGGTGGTTTTGTTTGTTTATTTGGTTTGATCTCTATAATATATTTCTTGATTGCACCAGTGCTCTCTTTAACCTTAATATAAAAGTCAGGAAAGTATCTATGAGGTTTATTATCAATTGGTGAACGATACCAAACATACATTTCTTCACTTCCCCATTCAAGTATTCTTTGGTTATTATCACAATATACCATGAACTTTCTTTCCCAAAGTGACCTATAAACTATGTTTGTAGGATTACCTTTATACTTTCTTGGGTAAGATGGTTGATATTTACCCTTGTAAGACATCTAAATAATAATAAGACAAGTTTTAGGTATTTAGAGTGGTAAGACCCCGTAAAATATCAGATTTCAAACCTACATTTACGAATTTAGCACAAACATCACATTATCAATTGATATTTGGTGGATTACCTCTTGGTGTAAGGCAGCATTTAAATATTCGTGGAGTTGATTATAGATTCATGACTGAAACCACTGGATTACTTTGTAGTAGTGCAGTTATACCAGGTAGCACATTAGCAGATACAAAAGTTATAGGTAATTTTCAGGGAGTCATCGAGAATATGACTCATGCCCGTATATATCCAGACATAACTCTTGAATTTTATGTGGATAAAGAATATAAGGTATTGAAATTTTTTGAACATTATATCGAATTTGTAGCAGGTGGTTCGAGAGAAGATCAGTCCAAAGCAGATTACTACCATCAAATGGAATATCCTGATGATTATAAAATGTATTATGCAAAATTGTTAAAATTTGATAGAGATTATGATTATAATAATGAAGTACAGTATAATTTTTATGGTATGTATCCATATCAGATAAGTAATATTCCTATAAGATATGAAACATCTCAAATATTAAAAATGAGTGTTAATTTTCATATAGATAGATACTCATCTGGTAAATATTCAAGTTATGATAAGTTCAGAGGAAGGCATAATAATAAAATAGAAATTTTAGCTGACCCTGCAAACATAGAATCACAATCTAACGTCAAACAATCAGAAGATGTAGATGCATCTATAAAAATAACAGGAAGTAATGGGGAATTGAGTGGAGAAACTAAAAGATTATTGGATTATGGTAAAGAACTAAATGTTCAATATACATATCCATACCCATAAAACCCTTCTATATAAAATACTGAATTGAATAATTATGCCTTTACCCAAGATTAGCACCCCAACTTACGAGTTGACGGTTCCCTCTACTGGAAAAAATATTAAGTTTAGACCATTTCTAGTAAAAGAAGAAAAAATACTGATAATCGCAATGGAGAGTCAATCTGATAAGCAGATTGCACAAGCAGTGAATGATGTTTTATCAAACTGTATTTTGACTAAAGGAGTTAACATAAACGACTTTTCTACCTTTGATATTGAATATTTGTTCTTGAATATTCGTGGAAAATCAGTTGGTGAAAGTGTTGATGTAATGGTTACTTGCCCAGACGATAATACAACAAAAGTTCCTGTTCAAGTAAACCTTGATGATATTAAAATTTTGAAAAATGATAAACATCAAAGAGACATACCTCTAGATGCTAATTTAACAATGAGAATGAAGTATCCTTCTATGGGTGAATTTGTTAAAAACAACTTTAGCGTCGATATGCAAGTTGATGATACTTTTGATTTGGTTTGTTCATGTATCGAACAAGTATTCAGTGAAGAGGAGTCGTGGGCAGCGTCAGACTGCACAAAGAAAGAACTTCATGAGTTTCTTGAGCAACTAGATTCCAGTCAATTCAAGAAGATTGAACAATTTTTTGAGACTATGCCTAAGTTATCACATACATTAAAGGTAACAAATCCAAATACAAAGGTCGTAAATAAGATAACACTTGAGGGATTAAACGCTTTTTTCGGGTAGGTATGGCTCATGAAGATCTTGAGTCATACTTCAAAACAAATTTTGCCTTGATGCAACACCATAAATATAGTTTGACAGAGCTAGAAAATATGATTCCGTGGGAGAGGGATATTTACCTCACTCTACTTCAACAATATATTGAAGAGGAAAAACTGAAGCAACAACAGGAAAACGGTATCAATGGATGAAGAACAGCAGGAGGAACAACAAGAGCAGGAGCAACCGATAGCTTCAGCTGCGTTTACTAATTTTAATATTACTCCAGCTCCAAGAAGACCAATATCTACTTTCTCATTATTCAATCGTCAACCACTTGAAAGGGATGAGACAATTTCTGGTGCAGTGAGGAGGCAAGCATTTGAAAGGGATGAGTCAATTGCTGGTGCAGTGAGGAAGAATGAATCAGCGATCAAATCAATTAACTTAGCACTCGTAAATGTAACAAGTCAAGTTGTAACTCTATCAAACTCTCTTAATACAATAGCAGAAAAAATACAAGAGTCATCTACATTAGAAAAAATGAAGATGGAACAGGAGAGAAGGCAGCAGCAAGCACTTGCTGATAGAAATGCAAGAAGAGGAGTAGAAAATAATCTTGAGAGGGGAATACAGGCAGCATTATTCGCACCCATTAGAAGAATAGGAGCAAAGACAAGATTTACTTTAGCAAGACTAGTTACATTCTTCAACGTATTACTTGGTGGATTTCTTGCAATGAGAGCAATCAAGTTAATTGGAGCACTATCCACAGGTAACAGAGAGCAATTGAAGGAGATAACTGATAATATAGGAAAACAATTATTAGCGGTAGGTGGTATATTTTTAGCGATAAATGGTGGTATTGTTCTTGCTTTGAGAAGTATCACTAGACTAGCAAGTTTTTTAACACAGGTTGCAGTAACAAACTTACTAATAAAACCGATCAAATTAATATTTAAAATTGCAAAAGCAGCAGCATTAGCAATCGCTGGAGGAATAGCAGGAAGTCGTGGAATTCCTAATGTTCCAGCACCACCTAATACTAATGTTAAAAAACCAACCAATACTAAAACCAATAAAACTAGTTCCAAAGCAGCAAATGCATTCGCCATACTATCAAACTTTGGATTTACACTTGCTGATATAGGAAGTGGAGAAGATCCTGGTAGAGCAATTGCTGGAAGTGGTGGATCTTTATTTACATTCTTAGGATTAAATCAAGCTGGTAGATTTTTATCAAACTCACCTAATCCTTATGTAAGAACATTTGGTTATACTTTACAATTTACATCTCCAATAATAGCTGAACTTCTTGGAAGACCAGGAGGTAAACAGGGATTTGATCTTGTTCGTCAATCATTAGGTTTGGGAGCAGTAACAGGAAGGTCAGGAGATATTTTTGATACAACTCTTGATAGGGTGAGTCAAAATAATGTAAATGTTAATACGATCCCTATACAAAATGATGCACCCATGTCTGTTGAAGGTAGAGCTGCCTTATTAATGTTTGCACCACCTAGCAATCCTAATAATCCATACGTATATAATTCTTACATTCAATATAACGTAATACCAGTATAATGAGATCAACAATAAATTTAAACAATATTAATAGGTCTCTATCAGGGTTATCTGATTCAGTTAAGAGTGCTACTCAGAAGTCTGATCAGATTTCTGATAATTTAAAAGATAGAAATTTATCAAAGAAAAAATCAATATCAATGTCTAATGATTTCTTTGCAAAAAGAAGAGATAATCAGAGAAGGAGAGAGAAAGAAGACCTACTCGAAGCAGGTAGCGTGATGGGCATATTAAAATCAAGTGGAAAAGCAATTCAAAGAACAACAAAAGGATTCTTGGGTAGAGTGCTAGATTTTGTTGGGACAATAATTCTTGGATGGGCAATTTTGAATCTTCCAAAAATTATCAAGATTGCTCAAGGTTTAATCAAAAGAATGCAATCATATTTTGGAATATTGACGAATTTTGTAAACAATGTATCTTCAATTTTTACAGAATTTGGTAGTCGAATTCAAGAGATCGGACAACAAATCTTACAATTTAATTTTATACCATTTAGAGATCAAATACAAGGTTTCATGAATAAAATAAGAAATGCATTTGATCAACTTGTACTTAATACAATAAAAACAGTCAAGGTATTCTCAGATAAATCAGATAGGGAATTAGCAGAAGAACTTGGATTATTAGAATTGTATGATAGATTGAATAAAGGAGAACCTATATCAGAAGTAGATAGTTCCGAAGGAGATTCAAGTGGTGAAAAAACTGATGATGAAGATACTGGTGCTTTAAGTCAAGATGATTTGATAAAACAAGGTATAGAGCAGTTGAAGCTGGTGGGAGATAGGGATGGCAAATTGACTAAAACTGATATAAGAAAGACAAAAGGTAAATCAAATTCAGAAATTCATGACTATCTTTTAGAAGAAGGTGTGNTTTTGTTTAGAAGTAAATTGAATGGAACCATACAATATATGCCTCTTGAGGTTTATCAATCATATAANACAACCTTCGGCAACAAATTAAATGACACTATTGAAGCTGTCCCATCAAACTATTTTGACTTAGAGGCATCATCCTTCACTGAAGAAGATAACGAANTTGCAAAAAGAATCATAGAATTAGAAAATNAAGGGATATATGGTGATGACGCTATGAGTATTATTGAGGGCAGAAAGAAAATAATTGATTTTAAACCTCCTAAGAAAATAAATGATATCAACATAGATGTCCCAATAGAAACTAATAAGACTGGAATGAATTTTATGGGCACGGACGGTATTAGTAATAAATATGAGGAAGTGACCGTAGATAATTTTAGAAGTATAGCGTATCACGAACTTAATAAGTAATGGCAGCAATAGATCCAGCAATTTATGAAGATATGGAAATTTCCGCAGAGACTACTGACGGAAGTGGAAAGACTATTGACTTAAAACTAGGTGTTGTAAAATTTAATTATTACGAGGATTTGTTTTCTCCTACAATTACAGCACAGATGTTGATAGTAAGTGCTGGTGGTGCAACAAAAATAGATGAAAGGGGTGAAGGAACAGATGTTCTTGATACTGTTTACAGTGGATTACCAATTCGTGGGGGTGAAAGAGTCAGAATTAGGATAAAACCAAACTCAAATACAAATATACCTTTAGAATTTGATACTCCAGAAAAGTATTTTTATGTATCAAATGTCGCTAGACAATTTTCAGACGGGTCAAAAGAAATTTTTACTCTTGATTTAGTTTCTAGGGAGGCGATTACAAATGAAACATCAAGAGTTGTAAGGAGATATCCTAAAGAATCTAAGATAAGTGATCATGTTAAAACGATTATTACAGAGGCGTTAGCATCAACAATCGAGGATAGAGATATAGATGAGACTGTAAATACTTACGGATTTATAGGTAATTTAAAAAAACCATTTAATGTTTTAGTGTGGTTAGCATCTAAATCAAAACCTAAAGATGGAAAACTACCAGGATATTTCTTCTACCAAACGAAAGATGGGTTTAAGTTTAAATCTATTGATAATCTCATATCTGAGGGTAAAAAATCTAAACAAATTGTTTATAAAGAAGCAAATTTTAAACCATCATCAAAATTATCAGATGTTGCAGATTTTACAATATTGCAGTATAATATAACTCAGAATAACGATTTAATTACTAAGTTAGCACTTGGACAATTCTCAAGTCATTTCATGGAGTTTGATCCTTTAACAGGATCTTTTACAACTCAAGAGCAAGGTAAGTTTACTGTTGATCAAGTGACTAAAGCATCAATTGATTTTGAAGTCTTAGGTGAAACACCAGAGATTCCGAAATTACTTTCTGATGATAAAACACAAAATCTAGGCACTTTGCCTAGTAGATTGATCACAATGGTTACAGATCGAGGAACTCTAGATTTTGAACCTGGTGTAGATAAAAACTCTGATCCTAAGTTATGGCAGAGACAGGCATACATGAGGTATCAATTATTATTCACTCAAATTTTAAATATGGTAGTTCCTTTGAATACAAATTTATCTGTGGGTAATATTATTTTTGTCGAATTTTTAAAATCTAATNCGGAAGCAACAGAGAGGGATAGNAGACAGAGTGGTAATTATATGATCAAAGAATTATGTCANCATTTTGATGCGAATCAGTCTTTAACTTCTATGACTTTGATCAGGGACACATTTGGGGAGATTAGTGAATAATGGATGCAGCAAATTTTAAAACTAACTTTATAGGTAAAGATGGATTTGTATGGTGGATTGGACAGATCGCACCAGAGGATGTTTGGTTAGAAAATTTTGGTAAAAATACAGAAAATACTGCAAAGTGGGGGCAGAGATATAAAGTTCGTATTATGGGATATCATCCATACTCAACTGCAGAATTAGATGATAAGGATTTGCCTTGGGCACAAGTATTGCAACCACCAGGTAATTCTGGATCTCAAAATACTTTGGAGACGATTCGTTTCGCACAAGGTGATATTGTTGTTGGATTTTTCTTAGATGGTCATAATGCACAAGTGCCTATGATTATGGGCACCTTTGCAAACACTCCTGAATGGTCAAAACTTAAGGATGAATGGGCAAAGAGTGGTGCACCACCTACACCATTTGGTGTTTTTGGTGGTTATGGTAAAGCTATGCCTCAAGAAAATTATGCAGTCAATTTTGGAAATGGTAATGATAATACAGATAAGAGTGGAGAAACACCCCTAAATGTTAGTCGGGAACAAGCGAAAAACATAATATCAGCTGATGGTGGTCCTATTAAAACCTTAACTGGCATATCTGGAAAGGAATTAGTTTTATGTAATAAAGGACCAGTAGCAGGAATCAAGCAAGATGTTGAAGATATGGTTGGTAAAGCCATGGCGTTCAAAGCAAAATTAGACGCTGGAAATGAATTTTACCGTGATAAAATTAAGGGATTAGTATCTGGTTACACAAAAAGTATTGTAGACAAGTCTGGTAGTTTAGTGAGTGGTATGGTTGATGATACATTTCAGAGATTAGCACCTATAAGTAATTCTGGATTAAAGAATTTATACAGTGATGTAAAAACAAAAGTATTTGCAGCGACTAAGAGTTCTACAATAGCACACATAGCAGGTGTAGCAGCACAAACATCAATGGTTGCACCTCTTAATGTTGCTAATAGTTTGATTGGATGTTTAGCAAATAATATTATTGCAGATTTGGGTGAGTCAACTGAAGGAATATTGAACTCTGTTATAGATAACGTATTTAATGTGACTGATTGTGTAAGTGATCAAGTTGTAGGTGCTATCACTAATAATATAATTGGAAAAGTAGGTGCAGGAATGAGTGGTGCACTTGGTGGTTTGGACAAGATATTAGGATATTTTGGTGAATCTGGTGGTTTTAATGTTGAAAATTTAATTAGACAAAGCACATCAGCTATAGCGGGTGCGGTTGGATTAAGAGGATGTAATTCACCAATACCAAGAGAAAATGGTCCGTGTAAATATCGTATAGGATATGGTCCTGTATCATCCAATGATGCGGATCTTACTAACATTTTGGGTAATGCAAATGCTGCAGCAGCATTATCTAACGCAGCAAGGTTGACTGGATTCCCATTGGATGGTATTCAAGACATCGCAGGTGCTTTGGATATATTCAATTCTGATATGAAAGTTCCAGGATTTAAGAGTGCTATCAGTGATTGTTATTCTGGACTACCCACATTGTGTGAACCTCCTAAAATAAGAATCTTCGGAGGTGGTGGAGATGGTGGTGAAGCGATCCCATTATTTGGGAATATTTTGCAAGGTGNAAGATATAGGACAGGNGGTATTATTGATATTAAATTAACAAATCCTGGTAATAATTATCTGTTCCCACCCTTTGTGGAAGTTGTTGATAACTGTAAACAAGGATATGGTGCAACAGCAAGAGCGACTGTGAAAGATGGAAAAATTTCTTCAATTTACATAGTTACTGAAGGTGAGAACTATCCAGTTGCAGATCAACCTGAGTTAGCGATAATTGACGTAAACATTATTGATCCTGGTCAAAATTATCAAGACGGAGATACAGTTACTGATAATTTTGGAAATGAGTATGATGTAAAGATACAAAATGGTGCTATCACTAAGGTAAGACCAATTACAACGATTGCAGTTGATGCAGTCCCAGAGTTAAGAGTTAGGTCATCAACAGGATTTGGTGCCCTTCTGTTTGCTAACATAGATGAAAGACCAGATTATCAGGGAGAAGTAAAACAAGTTATTGATTGTATCAGCTAAGATAAATAATTAAAAAATATTCATGGCAGAACGTAAGCAAAATTGGTATACAAGATTTGTTAAATGGTTTGGTCCTAGTTTCTTCATCGAAACGGGCAATCCACGGATGGATGATGGTGGAGGTGCTGCATTTACCATGTTTGGTAGCACAAAGAAAGGTAGTAAATTTTCTCTTGGTATGAAGGAGAGTGGTGTTGTTCAATTAAACGCAGATTCTACACTTGAAATAGTTGCTGGAGAGGATAATAATGATGGGGGACAGGATATATTAATTAATAGTCGTAACGGTGCGATAGATATTAAAGTAACAAAAAATGGTGATGTTAGAATATCTGGTTCTAATGTATCAATCAGAGCAGATGCTGCACTTAATTTAAATGCAAGAGTCATAAGATTGAAGGGTGATGATGAAATAAGTTTACAGGCACCATATATTCACAGTAGAGGTAAAAAAGGAAATCTTGTACCTAAAACATGGGGACAGGTTGCTACTTTTGGTACTTTCATTGGTGCTGATAAATTTGATTCTTTCATAGAGAAAGGATTACAGCAAGCAGCAGGTATAGTGAATGAGATAGATGATTTAGCACCAGAATTTCAAAGTCTTGCTGGAAAGGCAGGTGATTTAGCAAAAGGTCTTGGTGATTCTTTACCAGGAATGGCTGATCAATTATCAGGATTAACAGGTCAATTATCAGGAGCGACAGGACAACTATCAGGATTAACAGGTAACTTATCATCACTTGCCGAGACAGCAGCTCCACAACTACAATCCATAGCTGGAGATCTTGCTCCACAATTACAGTCCATTGCTACATCCCCAGAGGTTACACAATTGGGTGCTGCGTTAAAAGAAAATGCAGGTGCTTTTGCTAACTTAGGTAAAGGACTTGAACAGGTAATACCAAGCGGATATTAATATGGCAGCGTCAGAACCAAATCCTAATGTAGAACCAACAGTAACAGGTCAAGAGGCTTGGTTTAATGAAGATGCACGTTTTTATAAAGACGTATATGTTTATGGAAATTTATATTACAACTTTGATGGCACAGATAGTTTAGATCTTGATAATTTAAATGTAACAGGTATAGCNACCTTTAAAGATNTAGATGTTACAGGTTCTTTAGATNTTACAGATCTAACTTTAAGAAATTTATTTTCAACAGGTATTGCTACATTTACAAGTGCAATATTACCAGAACTAGATAATCTTCAGGTTGGCATCCTGACTGTAAGTGAATTTTTTAGAGTAAGTGATGGAACAAATGAATATTTAACTGCAGCAGCAACTGGAGCGAGGGCAGGAAATGTTGGTATTGGTAGCACACTTCCAGATCAGAAATTAGATGTCGGTGGATCTATCCATATTGATGCTAATATATTTGACTCTGATAATACACCAGGTCTGGATGGATATTTTCTAAGTCGTGATGCAGATGGTATTCGTTGGGTTTCAGCACCACCTAACGCAACTGCTGATGGAATATTTGCTAGGAATGAAGGTGTAAACATTGGTGTTGGGTCATTCACCACTATTAATTTAATTGGTAATCGAAGTGGTGGTGATATTGTATTTGGAACAGATGCAGGTAGTGGTATATTAGATATTGATATCAGATCACGTTGGGTTCAGAATAATTCAGGCATCCATACAACAGCGAGAGTTGGTATAAATCTCGAAAATCCGACAAAACCTCTTGATGTTGATGGTGCAGCAAGAATCCGAAGTGATTTTGACGTTGATGGAATTGCATATCTTAATGATGCTCTTGATGTCGATGGAACAGCAACATTAAGAAATACTCTGAATGTTCAAGATAATGTCGATTTTGATCAAAATTTAAACGTAGATGGAGATACTACACTTGATAAATTAATTGTTGATGAAGATTCAACATTTAATGATAAAGTATTCATAGGTAATAGTGTTATTATCACAGGATTTACTACAGGTACGATATCTACATCAATATTAGCAATAGAGGCAAATAGGACAGGATTTGCTACATTCTCTGATTTTGCAGGTATCTCTACCTTCGCTAATATCGCTGGAGTAGCAACTATATCTGGATTTTCAACAAATTCACACAGAGCAGGTTTTGCTACATTCTCTGATTTTGCAGGTATATCAACGTTTGCAATACAAGCAGGTTTTGCTAAAACAGCAGGTTTATCTACTAATACAAATTTAATAGATGTAGATTCAACTGATGCAGACTCATCTCATCCTATCACATTTATTGATTCAAATTCTACAAGCACCTTTCATAAATTAAAGATTGATGCAAGTGATGGATTGGTATTTAATCCATCTTACAATTTGCTAACAGTTGGTGAAGTGAGTATCGCAGGTATTCTTACAGTCGGAGGAGCAACAACTGTATATAATTCTTTTGATGTAACTCAGAAAACTCATTTGAAGGGTCAACTTGAGGTTGATGGTGATGCAGTATTTGATGATTCAGTTGAGTTAAATTCTACTCTTATCGACATAAACGGTAGTGTTGCTGCTGGTAAGACTGACTACAGATTGTCCTCAGTTGGAACTGGAGTATCATGGAGACCACCAGGTGTTGAGACAACCAATATACTTTATGTTACTAAAGATGGTAATGATGCAAACTCAGGACTGCTTGAAGGTGATGCGAAAGCGACAATCGGAGGTGCTGCTGCAGTCGCATTAGATGGTGATACAATATATGTAAGACCAGGTGTTTACTTTGAGAATAATCCAGTTGGTTTAAGAACAGATGTATCAATATCTGGACAGGATTTGCGATTAGTTACTATTGTTCCAAACAATGTGAATGACGATATATTTCATGTAAGAAGAGGATGTTTAGTTGAAAACGTGAACTTTGCTGCTTCAAACTTCGGTGTGTTGCATGAGGGTTGTGGTTGTTTAGCATTTCCACCAATACAAGCAGACATTGACGCTGGTGATGCAACAGCAACACAAAGTGGATATATCGGNCCAGGTCCTGCGAATGAGGGTCCGAGTGGTAGATGGAGATCACCATATGCAAGAAACTGCACAAACTTTATTACAGGCAGTATTGGACTGAAGATTGATGGTAGATATGCTAACGCTGCATACTCAGGCACTAATAATCTTGGACAAGATTTAAGAAGTATGGTGTGTGATTCATTTACACAATATAATGAAGCAGGTATCGGTGTATCAGTCACAAATAAAGCATATGCACAGTTAGTTTCTATATTCACTATTAACAGTCACATAGGTATCTTTGCTGGAAGTGGTGGTCAATGTGACCTTACAAACTCTAACTCATCATTTGGTGATTTTGGATTATTTGCAGATGGAACAAGTTTAGCAGAATTTACTGGTATTACAACTGGTGGAGCTACTGCTGAAAGTGATGTATTTCAATTCTTGAATGTGAAAGATGTTGATAATAACGTTCGTAAACCTTTTGATGGTCAATCACTATTCTTTAAAATAAATTTATCAGATTATCCAGAGGTTGCTGGTTATAGTGGTATTCTCACACAACCAATGAGAACCATTCGTAGTGTAAAGATAACTAATGGTGGAAATCCTGGTGAATATAGCACTGCTGCACCACCAAATGTATTAGTCACTGCACCAGCAGGACCAGAGGGAATTTTAGCAGAACTTTCTGCTAATGTAAGTGCTGCTGGAACAATAACATCTGTAGATGTGATAGCGAGTGGTAGAAACTTTTTACCAATTCAACCAATTGATATTTCATTTAGCACTGGTAGTGCAGTCGGCATCGCAGTTACAGATCCAATATTATTCACAGTTGATGATGCAACTGAACCTACNACTGCTGGATTAACCACAGTCACATTTAATGAATTTGTTCCATACAGTGTTGCTCAGGGAGTTGATGTTGAGTTCTTAAGAATCAGTCGTATCATTACTAGTTCTCATTCCTTTGAATACGTAGGTGCAGGTACCGACATAAATAGAGCAAACCCCTTCCAAGGTGGTGAGCCAATTCCTGAAAACGAAATCGTTGCAATCAATGGAGGTCAAGTTCCGTTCACAAGCACAGATCAAAAAGGTAATTTTAGAATTGGTTCTGGATTAGAGATTAATCAAACTACTTCAACCATTTCAGGAAGAGACTTCAACAGAGCGATACAAGCTAACCTAACTCCATTAATTCTTGCTTTGGGAGGATAATAAAATAATATGGCAATTGCACCAGTCAATAAGTTTCTATCTATTGCTGTTCCTGTAGCACCAGGTGAGCAGAAACTTTATGAAGTACCCACTGGTACTACTGCAATTTTGCTGTATGCACAAGTATCTAATGTGGGGATTGGGCAGACATATCCAACAGCAACTTTAATTCATAGAAGAGAATCAAGAAGCACAGGTAATAAGAGAGATATTAGAATAATTAAGGATATTGAGATACCACCCAATGACGCAGCGATACTTATTGATGGTAGATTAGTCTTAGAAAAAACACCACTGACTCTTGATAGATTATTCCTGAAGGGTGTGCAGTCGGGAGTGGGCACAATTACAAACGTTGTATACCATGAACCAACTGGTGTAGCTACCGTGACTACCATGAATCCACATAATTTTAACGTGGGTGATCCAATTACAATGAGTGGTATTGCATTTACTTGTTCAGGAAGCACAGGAATCACAACTACTATTTTTCCAGATCCACAGCAGTCTTATGTTGTAGATGAGATAACTAACGCTGTCGGTATATCAAGAACATTCACTGCAGTTATAGGAAGTTCAAAAGGATACCCTCACTTTTATAATCCAGCGATACATTATTTTGTTCGTTCAAGAAGTGAAGCAGTCACAGCAAACACTGGAACTAAGTATACGCCATCATTTGCAACATATACTGGTATAGATGGAGTTTTAACTTTAACATTAGGTGAGAATCATGGATTAGTCGCAGGATCAAATACAGTTCAGATTGCGAACGAGTCAATCATATTCACTTGCACACAAGATGGTAACTCCACAGAGCATGGTTATCCAAGAGCGACAGATCCGTATGCAGGAACTAATATTGCAATAGCGTCTACAACCGCTGATACAATATCTGTGAGTGTTGGTATTTCATCTTCAGGTGGATTAGTCGCACCATTACAGATGGAGTTTATAGCAAGTATCCTAGAAAATAGTACCGCATAATGACTCAGGGAAAGAAGTCTCAGCGATATTTAAGTGGAAGATCCAAAATTATTGGATTTTCTGGATTAAGCACAGATAGGCACCTGTATGTTGAACCAGGTCAGGTAGAACCTAACTTGGGATTTCCTGGTGAAAAAAGTTTACCAGCTTCAGGAACATATTATAAGTTAATTACAGTTCCAAATGGGACAACATTTGATCGTTACTGGCAGGAAGATTTACCAGCGACCCTTGTTAATGGAATATCAATATTTGATGAAGGGACATTAGTAGGCACAGCAAACACTGTTTCAAAAATAAATTTTGTAGGAGCAGCAGTGACTGCAACTGCAAGTGGAACCATATCTACGATTACAGTCACACCAGTTTCAATATCAACTCTTGCACCACCGAATGCGAGATCTGGGGATTTATGGTGGGATAGTGATGAAGGTGAGTTGAATGTTTATTATGAGGATGTTGATAGTGCTCAATGGGTATTAGCAAATAGTGGAATTGGAACTACCACTGGAAGTGGTGGTGCAGGAGGTGGAGCAAACGTAACTGTTTCTTCTAATCCACCAGGCACAGCTTCAAATGGAGATTTATGGTGGGATAGTGATTTAGGTGAACTCTACATTTACTACACTGATGGTGATAGTAATCAATGGGTTGAAACTTCAGGAGGAAGTGAAACTGTAACTATATCAGACGATGCCCCATCTAATCCAAATGATGGAGATTTATGGTGGGAGAGTGACACTGGATCTCTAAAAATATATTACAATGATGGAGACAGTGCTCAGTGGGTTGATTCTAACGCTGGTGTATTAAGTTCAGTATCATCGTTCTTAACTTGGAGTTCAAATAGTGCTGGAATTAATACTTCGTTGAACGTAGGTATAGGAACAACAAACGTAAGTGCTGTAGATGCAAACAACACAGCAGTCCTTGCAGTGGGTATAGTAACTGCATACAAATATTTTGGTGATGGTTCTAATTTAACAGGTATAAGTGGAGGTGGAGGTGCTAGTGTTACAGTATCAACCAGTGCTCCTGGATCTCCGAGTGCTGGTGATTTATGGTGGGATAGTGATGATGCTGACCTTTTAGTTTATTTTAATGATGGTAACAGTAGTCAATGGGTTAGCACTAATGCAGGAGCCACGGGTGCTCAAGGTGCTACTGGTGCTCAAGGTGCTACATCTGCACAGGGTGCACAAGGTGCTCAAGGTGCTCAAGGTGCTGCAGGTTCAGCAGGATCCACTGGTGCTCAAGGAAATCAAGGTGCTGCTGGTGCTGCTGGTGCTCAAGGTGCAACTGCTGCTCAAGGTGCTCAGGGTGCTCAGGGTGCGTCTGGTGGAGGAGGATCAAGAACAACTGCAAACGCAGCAACAGGATCAATAGCAAATAATGCGTCGGGTAATATTTCAATAACAGCAGCAAAGACATACGCATTATTAAAAGTTCAAACATCAGCAGCAGCATGGGTAACTTTGTATACAGATTCCACAAGTAGGAGTAATGATGCGAGTAGAGCAGAAACAACTGATCCAACACCAGGTTCAGGTGTCATCGCTGAAGTGATAACAAGTGGTGCTGCAACTCAGGTCATGACTCCAGGTGTTATTGGGTGGAATGATGATGGTACACCTGCTTCAACCGTATATGCAAAAGTAGTAAATAAAAGTGGAAGCACTCAGGCAATAACTGTAACTCTACATTATCTTGCATTGGAGAGTTAAATGAACGAATATATTGTTACTTGTAAATCCTACGAAGATTTAGAAAATTTCTATGATGATATGGAGACACCTGGTGGATCTTTATATATTCCTAACAGATCAGTTGATTTAGTTCATAGGAGAACGATTAGTCGTAATACTCATTATATGCTGACCGAAGAGGAGGCAGCGGAGATTAGAAAAGACGAGAGGGTGATTGCTTGCGAACGACCAGCAAAAGATAGAGGTATAGAAGTATTACCTTACTGGACACAGACTGGTGATTTTAGTAAGCAGATCGGTTCACAGTTTGCACAGACTGATAAGAACTGGGGTCTTTATAGAATGGTGGAAGGAGAAACTTATGCCATTGGTGGCACTCCAGTTTGGGGAATTGACCAAGCCTACTCACCGTGGAGAAGATTATCAAATAGAACTATTAGCACGACTGCATCAGGTAAAAATGTTGATGTTGTAATTGTTGATGACCACATACTTTCAGACCACCCAGAGTTTGCTGTTAATGTAGATGGAACTGGTGGTA
>JGI25127J35165_1000282_pt1 | contig 15986 bp, 25 predicted proteins | sample ETNvirenome_2_30_FD_35165 | JGI IMG/M metagenome (IMG submission 35165) | reverse complement strand
TTACAAGGCTTTTACGGGAGAGAAGCAGTATTTAGAGACCAATTATTTGAAACATTAGAACGAGATGTATTTCAAAGTAACTCACCTAAAGCTTTAGAACAATTTGCAAAATTAATTGGAGCTGAAGGTTCAGCAGAACTAGGTATTAAAGCAACAGAAGGTGGTAAGGCATTATTAAAAGCTGCAAAAGCAAGATATTTGTTTAATACTTTTTTAGACTCATTTGATTCTGCTACAGCACCACAAGCACAATCTATTTTTAAAAACGTAGCTGATGAAATTTTACCAGGTCAATACATGCAAGACTCTATGGAGATTCTAACAAGACAAGGAAGAGAAGATCTTGGTGACTTTTCAATATCACAGGTTATCAAACATTAAAAAGAGAAATGTTTGTTATGAGAGAGGCATTAGAGAATGACTTTGCTGCTTTTGGTTCTAATATAAATAAAGCTGCTTTACTGGCAGACGAAGGTATCAAAGCAACTTATGACACAATAGCTAAACAAAGCGGTAGTGACTTAGCTGAACAATATATAAATAAATCAATACAAGGTGCAGAAAAATTAAGAGATAAATTATTAGATGCAAATAAAACATACTCATCTATATTAGGTTTTTACCAAAGAGCGAAGGTGCCTCAGATAATTAAAAAATTTGATAGATCTGCGTTTACATCACAATCTTTACAAGGATTTTATGGCAGAGAAGCAGTATTTAGAGATCAATTATTTGAAACATTAGAAAGAGATGTATTCCAAAGTAACTCCCCTAAAGCTTTAGAACAGTTTGCAAAATTGATTGGAGCTGAAGGTTCAGCAGAATTAGGAATTAAAGCAACAGAAGGTGGTAAAGCATTATTAAAAGCTGCAAAAGCAAGATACTTATTTAATACTTTTTTAGATTCATTTGATTCTGCAACAGCACCACAAGCACAATCAATTTTTAAAAATGTGGCTGATGAAATGTTGCCAGGTCAATACATGCAAGACTCAATGGAAATACTTACAAGACAAGGAAGAGAAGATCTGGGTGACTTTTCAATATCTAAAGTTGTAAAAGATAATGGTATCTATGATGTAAAAGATATTAGATTTAGTCCTAATGATTTTGCTCAATTTAATATTAATAAATTTTTGAACAAACTTGGTATTGGTGAGGCAACGGAGGAATTAGGTCGAGCTAAGATGACACAACTTCTAGGTAAAGATGGAGCCAACGAATTTTTTGGTTTTACAAATTATATGAAAGCGATTTCAGATGTGCCTTTATCAGATACTTCTACTTTCTTACAAAGAAGATTAACTTTATCTGGTGGTAGAGGTATTATAGGTGGTTTAATAATGGGTGGATCTTTTATGGCAAACCCTTTGGCACCAGCTGTTTTAATTTTGTTAGCAAGAAGAGCAGGACAAATACTTTCAGACCCTGTTGCATTGAGATACATGAATGATGCTTTATTACCTGAAGAACAAATTAAATTATTAAGAGGTGGTAAACTTGGTAGAGGTACACCTAGAGCTTTATTTCCTGGGAGAGATTACTTTACAGGAAGATCTATTAATCCAAGATTAACTAGAGCAGGATTAACACAAAAACGTGAAGCCTTTGCAAGACTATTAAATTATTTAAATGAAGAAGACAAAGATATACCAACGGTAAAACCAGATGAAATTAATCAAGAGGATATAACAAATAGACTTTTAAGTTTAGATTATAGTGTTCCACAACCTAGATACGATGATAAAACTTTACCAAAAGAAACAATAGAAAGTATGTTTGTACAACAGTTTACAAACAAATCTGGTAATGTTGATTTAGATAATGAGATGGCATCAGTAATATCAGGCACAGTTCAAAATGAAGAGCAGACTATAGTTGATGAGGTAGCAAGAGATGAAGATGCAGACAGACAAGCTGTGACAGGTGATCTTGATTTACAACCTATTACACAGGCACCACAAACACCGGTCACCGGACAGCAAACAGCACAACAATTACAAACATTATTTCCGTTTGATACCACAAGTATAGCAGCAGCTCAAAGGAGAGAACGTGGCTAACGGTAAAGATCCTAAGACTACTGGAGAACATATCATTGCTTTGTATGGGCATATCTCGGGTCTAAAAAAACAACAAGATCACATGCACAAAGGCCTTGATGACGTAAGACAAAAAGTAAATTGGTTTTTTGTTGCATTAGTAGCTGGTATGGGTGCAATTATTTTGACTTTAGTTAATTTATTAGCTACTTAGTAATAGTGGTTCGAATCAATAAAAAATATCAATATAAAAAACATAATAGATTTCAATCAGAGACAGGTAGAAAATATCTTGTAGATGAAGCACCTGTTCCAAGCGTTACAACAATATTAAGTGCCACAAAAAATAGTAAAGGTTTAGATGACTGGCGAAGGAGAATAGGGAATGAAGAAGCCAATCGTATAATGAAAAATGCATCAAATGTAGGCACGGAGATGCATAAAGTTTTGGAATATTACTATAACAATGAAAAGTATTTCAACGCTACTGATTTTGGAGAACTACCTAGAAAAATGGCAGAAATAATTAAGGAAAACCTTGCAATTACAGAGGTTTGGGGTAACGAAGTATCATTGGCATACAACAAAGAATATGCAGGAACTACGGATTTGGTTGCATTGGTAGGTGAAACACCTACTATTGTTGATTTTAAGCAAGCAAATAGGCCAAAATTAGAGGAGTGGGTGGATGACTACAAACATCAGTTGGGTGCCTATTATTTAGCCCATAAAACGCATTACGGGCCCGTAGAGCAGGGTGTAATCTCTATTGCGACCCGAGGACTACAATATCAAGAATTTAAGCTCTCAGAGCCTGATTTAAGTGAATACGCTGATAAGTTCTTACACAGATTAGAGCAATACAATAAAATAGCTAAAAAAGTTTAGATCAACCATTTTTGAGGATTATCACCCAAAGTTTTTGCTGAGAGTTCAATTTTGTTTTTAAGAGCTACAACTATTTTATCATCTATAGTATTTTCTGCCATAATGTCGATATACACAACATTCTTAGTTTGCCCTATTCTATGAGCTCTATCTTCTGATTGTCTTCTAACTTCCAAGTTGTAATTGTTGGAGTAATAAATAACATACTTAGCTGCAGTTAATGTTAAGCCGTATCCACCAGTAACTGGNTTAGCCACAAAAAATCTNCATTTAGAATCGTTTTGAAATCTTTCAACAGCTAAATTTCTATCATCTACTGAGGTTGCACCATACATAGAAACGACAGCATCATTGCCATATTTTTCAGAAAGTGCTTTATTTATCTCATTTATATTATGGATATAAGTAGCCCAAATAATAACTTTTTGATCTGTCTCTTCTAATATTTCTAACATAGCTTTGAGCTTAGGATTTTCAAATTGCAACATACCACCTGAATCATCTTTGCAATGCCCATTAGCTAATTGGTGTAACCTTAATAGTTCTGTTAATTTATTATGAACTGAAATAGTGCTCTCTTCTAACAGAGCCATAGCCCTAAGCCTTAAACTTTCATATGCACGTTTTTGCTCACCTTCAAGTTTCACATATCGTATCTGATATATTTTATCAGGTATATCTAAGCACTCATCCTTTGTTACTCTAAAAGAAAATTCTTTTAACTTTTGTTCTAATTCAGATAAATGTTGATAGCCTACCGGAACATTTATTGTTTCTCCTTGTGCTACATAAACCTCATCAAAAATGCAGAATCTATTACGAAAAGCATAATAACTTTTATATCCTAATAATCGTGGATCTAAGAAGGCACATTGTGTATAAAGATCTAATGGAGATTTTGTTACTGGTGATCCTGTTAATATACGGCGTACTTTCGCTAGGTATCTTAATCGTAAAATGTTCTTTGTTCGTTTTGCTTTTGGGTTTTTTATTGTTGTCGATTCATCAATTACTGTAATATTATTAGGATGATTTCTTAAAAACTCCTCACATGCCTTTANTCCATTTTTAGTTGATAAAGCTTCAACATTTATCATAAAAAATTTTAAATCATCAAATTTATCAAATAATTTAAGATCTTTTTTAGTAATTTGTTTCCATAAATGACATGAATATTTAATCATACCAGGTAGATGTACGTTTAATTCTTTTTTCCAAACAGAATATACTGATTTAGGTGCAATAATTAATGCAGCTTTTAATTGTTTTTTAAGGTAGAGGTATCCTATATTATCAATTGTAGTTTTTGTTTTACCAGTACCCATTTCCATAAAATAAGCGTAATTGGTTTGATTCGCAGATAAGTTCAATGCCTCCCTTTGATGTTCATAGGGGGTGGTTTTATACGGGTATTTCCACATCTAATATCTTATATAATTTTATACTTGCGTTTTCAATGATAAAAAGTATTGTCTGAATCAAGATATGGATATCGAAAAGTTTTCTAATTTAGAAGTTCAGCAGTCGTCTGTGAAATCTATTACAGATGCTTGTAATGAAATGAAAAGATTAGAAACTCAAATCGAACTAGACGAAGAGCAACTAGCAAAAAAGAAGAAAAGACTAAAAGACTATGTTGAAAGAAAAGTGCCTGAACTTATGCAAGAAGCAGGAGTCAATGCACTTGTTTTATCAGATGGTAGCAAAGTCGAAGTAAAACCTTTTTATGCTGCAAGAATACCAGAGTCTAGAACTCAAGAAGCTTTCTCTTGGTTAAGAGATGGTGGCTTTGAGGATTTAATTAAGAATCAAGTCACAGCATCTTTTAATAAAGGCCAAGACAATTTGGTTGCAAAACTTATTTCTGTTTGTGAAGAAAATAATTTTAGATACACAAAGAAAGAAAAGGTTGAGCCAATGACGTTAAAAGCTTTTGTAAGAGAGCAAGTAGAAAAAGGTAAAGAGCTCCCGTTTGATTTATTTGGTGTCTATATCGCTAATAAAGCAAAACTAACAACGAAGGAGTAATATGTCGATAAAGAACAAGATCACGGTAAAACCGAACAACGCTTTGGCAACAGTGGACATAGAAAAATTTGCGGATCAAGGTTTCGATAACATTGATAGTAAAAGTCTACAATTACCGTTTCTAAAAATATTGTCACAACTTTCACCACAAGTAACACAAGGTGATCCAAAGTTTATGGCAGAAGCAAGACCAGGAATGATAATCAATACAGTTACAGACAAACTGTATGATGGTGTGAAAGGTATATTAGTAATACCTGCATTCTATAAGTTTGAATACATTGAATGGGCAGATAGAGGCCAGGAGGGCAGCACTGCACCAAGAAATGTTTATCCAGCTGATAGTGATATCATGAGTAAAACAACGAGAGGAGATGATGGTAAAGATAGATTGGCTAACGGTCACTATATTGAAGAAACCGCATCTCACTATGTTGTCATTAGCGAAGATGCTATGGCATCAGAAGCATTAATTACTATGAAGTCTACTCAAAGAAAAAAATCTAAAAAGTGGAATTCGATGATGAATTTAATGCAGATACCTAAAAAAGATGGAAAAGGTTTTTTTAGACCTGCACCATTTACTCAATTGTACAGACTTAAAACTGTTCTTGAGAAAAATAATTTAGGTTCATGGTATGGCTGGGAAATAACTTCTGAGGGAACATGCGAGAGTCAAAGTTTAGTTGAAAGAGCAGCTAAGTTTAGACAATCTGTCATGGGTGGCACTATCAAAGTTAAACACGGTCAAGAAGAAACAGCAGCTAAAACACCATTTTAATTATGGAGTTTAAAGAAACCTTGGAACAGTTTAAAAAGCTGTTCCAGGGAACTGATAGTTATTATGGTAAATCCAAACCTTTAGGTCAAAAAAACTCAAAGGGTAAGGAAGAATACAAACATTGGACAGAAAAAACTAACATTACTGATAAGGAATGGTTAGATCATCTGGAGGGCAAAAGCTACACTGGTATAATTCCAATACGTGATGACAGCACTTGTAGTTGGGGTGTCATAGATGTCGATAGATATAATATAAATCACAAACAGTTTATTAAATTAATAAGAGATAGAAAATATCCTTTTATACCCTACAGATCTAAATCAAATGGATTACATTTAATTTTACATTTAGCACACAAAGTTCCTGCTAAAGACATGAGAAAAAAATTAATTATGATTGCATCAGATCTTGGTGTCAATGATAAGACAACTGATATATTTCCTGCACAAGACAAAGTAGATTTATCAGATCCTGATTGGGAGAAAAAACAGTTAGGTCAATTTGTTAATTTACCATATCAGAATGCAAAGTTTCCTACACGTTGTGCTATGGATGATGATGGAAACAGTTTAAAATATATAGATTACCTAACCTATGCAAAAAAATTTATAATTACAAAAGAACATTTTTACGATTTAAAAACTTCTAATGATGATGAAAACAAAGATTGGCCTAACTGCGTTAATAAGTTTGTAAAGAATCAAGTACAAGAAGGTGAGGGTCGTAACGATGCTATGTTTAACGTAGGTATATTGGCTAAGAAAATAAATCCTGACAAGGATTATTACGAAGAAATAATTAGAGATTTAAATAAGAAAATATGCGTACCCCCTTTAAACCCTAAAGAATTAAATAAAGTTATGGAGCAGGTTGGTAAACATGATTACAGTTATAAATGTGGAACATCTATAGCTAGATCATTTTGTAATGGTTCTAGACAATGTGCAAAAAGAAAATTTGGTATTGGAATCAATGAGGCTATGCCAGAAGTTGGTAAATTAATTAAAGTTAACACATATCCAGATCCTTACTGGTTGCTGCCTATACAAGGTAAGATGGTAAGATTAGAAACTAAACAGCTGTACCAACAGCAGCTTCTTGGAGAAAAATTATTAGCTCATGATATTATATGGAGACCTTTAAAACCGAGTAAAAGAGATCCAGATCCATATAGAGATTGGTTAGAAGATCTAATAACAAACAAAAAAGATATGGAAGATGTTGATCGTGAAGATGAACGGGAAGAAATATTCAATATAAGAATGGTAAAATTTCTTGAAGATACTAACGTGGCAGATGAATTTGATCAAATAGATCATGAAAATATTTGGCATGATGATTCGGAAATGAGATTTAAGCTAGATACTTTTAGACAGTTTATGAAAAAACAAGGCTATAATTGGTCTGAAAAAGATTGTACTATGTATTTGAAGGAAAACGATTGTGGCCAAAGCAAAAAATTCCAAGGTAACAATACGAGGCATTGGGTCTCCACGTTACCAAAACAAACAGAGCACAAAAACAAAAATGTCAAATTTAATAAAAAGAAAACTCCATGGGAAGACAATTAAGTTTTTCGGGCCACCGGGCACCGGAAAGACTCACAGATTGTTACAAAGAGCCAAAAGATTTTTAAGACGTGGAGTTCTACCTGATGAGATTTGTTATATCTCATTTACTAACAAAGCAGTTCAAGAATGTTTGGACAGAGTACGAAAAGAATTTAAAGGTTATGATGAGGATGATTTTAAATATTTTAGGACACTTCACAGTTTAGCAAGACAACAGTTTGCAGAGATCCCTGTGTTAGATCCAAGAGTTGATATGCTGCAGTTTCATACAGAGTATGGAACTATTAAAATTAATTATAAGCCCAACTGGGATGATCAAAACGTATACAACAATTGGTCATTACAAATTTACGACAAAGCTAGAAATATGAAAATAGATCCAATATCTTTATATAAAAAAGAACCTCGGAAGAAAGTAAGATTACAACAATTTAAATCCATTATACACAACTACGAAAGATATAAAACGTTTGAAGTAGAACCAGGTCAATTTAAAAACGATCGTTTAGATTTTACTGATATGGTTCAGAAGTTTATTACATCTGGGTTAGCTATAAATTTTAAAGTATTGATGGTAGATGAAGCACAAGATCTTACACCTTTGCAGTGGGACATGGTTGTTAAATTAGCTTTGCATGCAGATAAAGTTTATCTCGCTGGCGATGACGACCAAGCAATCTATGAGTGGAATGGTGCAGATGTATCTTACTTTCAAACATTTCCAGGTAAATCTAAAATCTTAAACAAATCAAGAAGATTAAATAAAAAAGTACACTTCTTTGCTAAATGTTTATTGAATGGAATGGAGGGTCATAGAGTAGAAAAAGAATTTGAATCCAACGATAAGGATGGAGAGATATATAGATGGAGCTCTTTACGTAAAGTACCTTTTAAAAACAATGGTAATTGGATGGTGCTTGCTAGAATAAATGACGTTAAGAAAGAATTACAAGAAGAGGCAAAAGGTATGGGTTTATACTTTCAGGACATGAAGGGCAATAAATCTTACGATATAAATCAGTGGAAGGCCATACAAGATTGGGAGAAGATTTGTAATGGTGGTGCGATAACGAGAGAGGATGCGTGCATCATGTATAATTATCTTTTAAATATAGATCATGGCTACCGGTCAGCGGACAGCAAGAAGTGGAGCTTTGCTCACCCGAATCAANTTTTTAATTATGATGAATTACATATCCGTGGTGGTATGGTTGAAGAAAAGGGTTCATGGCAAGAGGCATTTAAAAGAAAATTCAAGGATTCAGAAAAAAGATATTTTATGAAATTAATCGAATCAGAAGTAAATTTAGATGAGAGAGCTCCTATCTTAATTGATACCATTCATCAAGTAAAAGGTGGGGAGGCAGATAATGTAATATTATCCTCTAAATGTAACTTTCCATCACATTATGAAAGAAAATCATTATTAGATAAAATACAAGAGTTAAGAGTTTGGTACACAGGGGTAACCAGAGCAATTAACACTCTACACTTGTTAGGTACATTTCATAAGTATAATTTTCCGTTGAGTAAATATTATAAATTGTATAAAAGTAATTATGTCGGTTTTTAAAAAACAAGAAGGTGGATCACATTATCAATCCTTTGCCATACAGCCGGCACAATACTCAATAAAGAATAAGCTACTGTGGCCAGAAGGAGAAGCTATAAAATATATTTCTAGACACAAATTGAAGGGTGGTAAGAAAGATTTGTTAAAAGCTAAACATTGTATAGATATGATAATAGATAGAGATTATGGCAAAGATTGATGCAATTTTTTTTGAACGTGCACAAAAGCGTTTCAATATTAAGTTTAAAAATGTATTAGACATTGGAGCTGCTGCAGGCGATTGGTCAGGTCATGTAAAAAAATTTAATCCTGATGCAAAGTTCACATTAATAGAACCAAATAAACTACATAACGAAAGATTAAGAAGTTTAGGTAAAGTTCACAATGTTTATTTAAGTGATAGCGTAACTGAAAAAGACTTTTATATTAGTAAAGATCCTTTTCAACAAACTGGTAATAGTTTCTATAGAGAAAAATCTAATGTGCCTTTTGATAAAACCACCGTTAAAACTGAATTGTTAGACGAAATTGTGCAAGACGAAGAGTTTGATTTAATAAAACTTGATGTGCAGGGAGCAGAGGTTGAAGTAATTAAGGGAGGCATGATAACTGTTCAAAAAGCAAAATGGCTACAGGTGGAGGTACCTATCTTTCAATACAGCATTGGATCACCTGATATGTATAATTTACTTGGTAATTTAAAAGCAATTGGCTTTTATCCATTTGATGTTGCACAAATGTTATTTAATGTAAGATGTTTATATGTTGATATTATTTTTGTTAATCGAAATTTACCACCACATGAAGCAGAGAATGCAGTAATTAATTTTACAAAATATGAGGTAAAGAAATGATTTTTTTATCTTTGGGTATAATATTATTTATATTTTTTTGTGTATGTCTTTTATTAGCTTTGTGGGATAAAGAGAGGCCATGAGTCATCAGTTAAACTTTATTTATAATGATTCTGATTGGGTTTGCCCATCAGAGTATCCTGATCTAAGAGCTGCAGATGAGATAGCTATAGACTTAGAAACAAAAGATCCTGATCTTAAAAAGTATGGTGCTGGTTGGGCCTATGGTAAAGGTCACATTGTGGGTTTTGCTGTGGCTGCACTTGGTAAACAATATTATTTTCCAATAGCACACGACGCTGGTGGTAACATGGATTTAGACATTACAGTTGCCTGGATGCAAGATTTATTAAAACAACCTAACACAAAAATATTTCATAATGCTGCATATGATTTAGGTTGGTTAAAGTTTAATAATTTTGAAGTTAATGGAAAAATTGTAGATACCATGATAGCTGCAGCTCTCATTGATGAAAACAGATGGAGCTTTTCACTTAATGCATGTGCTAAAGATTATTTAGGTGAAATAAAAAACGAAACATTCTTAAATGAAAAAGCTAAAGAGTGGGGCATAGACGCTAAACAAGATTTATGGAAAATGCCAGCAGGATATGTCGGCTTTTACGCTGAGCAAGATGCTGGATTAACTTTAAGACTTTGGCAGAGATTTAAAGCAGAAATACAACAACAATCTTTGAATGATGTTTGGGAAATGGAAATGCAATTATTACCAATATTACATAAGATGAGAGCCACTGGTATAAGAGTTGATGAAGAAAAGGCAGTATTGTTAAAAAAAGAATTTAAACAAAAGGAGTCGTTATTATTATCTAAAATAAAAAAAGAAACTACTTTTAATGTTGATATATGGGCTGCTAGAAGCGTAGCTAAAGTGTTTGACAGGATAGGAGTTGATTATCCACGAACACCTAAATCAGGAGAACCATCTTTTACAACGAATTGGTTAGCAAATTGTGAGCATCCTATAGCAAAATTAGTTAAAGAGGCTAGAGAGATAAATAAGTTTCATTCAACGTTTATAGATTCAATACAAAGATACGTTCATAAAGGAAGAATACATGCCGAGATAAATCAATTAAGATCAGATCAAGGTGGAACTGTATCAGGTAGATTATCTTACGCTAATCCTAATTTACAACAAATACCAGCACGTAATAAAGAATTTGGAGACAAGATTCGTTCTTTGTTTTTACCTGAGGAAGGTAAGCAATGGGGTTCATTTGATTACTCACAACAAGAGCCAAGATTAGTAGCACACTATTCATCGGCCATCGGACAAAAGCTAGATGGATCTGAGGAATTTATACAAGCCTACCAAGATGAGTCCGCTGACTTTCATCAGATAGTGGCTGATATGGCTCAAATATCTAGGACACAAGCAAAGACAATAAATTTAGGATTATTTTATGGTATGGGTAAGAATAAACTATCTAAAGAATTAGGTATATCAAAAGACAAGGCAGAAATCCTTCTAAATCAATATAATAGCAGAGTGCCATTTGTAAAAAAATTAGCTGAGGCTGTAACACAGTCTGCAAGTAAGTTTGGTTTTATTAGAACTATAAAAGGTAGAAAATGTAGGTTTGATAAATGGGAACCTATGACTTTTGGCATGAATCAGGCCATGAACTATAATGAAGCTAAAGCTAATTATGGTAACAATATTAGGCGGGCATTTACATACAAAGCACTAAATAGGTTAATACAAGGATCAGCAGCTGATCAAGCAAAACAAGCTATGATTGATTGTTACAATGCAGGATTTATGCCCATGCTACAAATCCATGATGAGTTATGTTTTAGTATTTATAATGATGATGATATAATTAAAATAAAAAAAGAGATGGAAAACTCAATTGAAGATTTGAGAGTACCATTTAAAGTGGATGTAGCAAAAGGTTTAAGTTGGGGAGAGGCAGATGGTTGAAAGATATATACCACTTGATGAAAGAAATACATCATGTTTGAGATGTAAGGATAAGAGAGAAATCTGGGTGTACAAGGATACGTCCGAGGGTAACATGATTCGAGTTGATTGCCCTATGTGTAGTCCACAACGGCCACCGGAAGAATTAAGAAATAATGGATTAATCTGAATAACCTGTTCCGTCTTTACGGTTTTTCCATCTTTTATTCCAAGACCAAACATTTAATTTAGAAGACCAATGCTCGACAATGGCATAGTATTTATCTAACTGCTTAAGAATAAATTTTTTTAAAAATAAAATTATATCAGGAATCGTCTGCAAAATTTTTAAGCTCTTCTTTTTTTTCTTTATTGTGACAGATCTTACCCATTAATTTATCTACTTCATCAATATGTTGTGGGTGTTCACCTATACCAACTGAATTTTCTAAATATATTTTTATNGTAGCGTCAGCTTCCGCTATGGCAGCGTCGTATTTTTTTTCTAGAGCGTCAAGGATTGCGTTCTTAATTGTCATAAAACAATTCTGTTGTAGCTTTATTAGCTATGAATGTCAAAAAGTCCTTCAGAAGCATCAATAACGCTTTGTTCATTGATTCTTTTTTTGAGACTTTTAATTTCAATATCAATCCACTTCATATCAGGTGTTACTCTCTTTTGAGATAACGCCTGCGTTGCCCACTTGGACTCCAATTGAAGTTTCTTTGATATCAATTCCTGCAGTGCCATTTTTTATCTCCTCATATGTGATGAAGGTTCTAGTTTTATCGTAGAAGTCTTCACCTTGACATTGAAGCTCCCCGGCTTTCATTTTTCTTTCAGCTAGTTTCAAAGCTTCGCCGTCGTTTTCAGCACTTAGTGTCCCATTAAAATACTTCCCTTTGTATCGTATCTGAACAAAATAGTGCTTCATAAGACACTATATACCATATATTGTATTTTGTGCAACCCCATGGAGTTTAACCTCTTCGCAGGTAAATTTAGTAGCTAATTTATTTTTTTCTACCATATCTTGATTTAGATTTTTCAATATTACACCAGATTCTTTATATGCATAATACATGCAATCGTTCCAGGAATTGAATTGATTAGGGTAGGTAATTGGTGGTGTACAGGTAGTATCTAAAAAAGAACACACCGCTATTGTCAAAAAAAACTTCATTATTATCCCATTTTATTCTTGCTTTTTTTATAAAGAATGTATAAATAAAAATATAACTAGAAGGAGTATAACATGAACTATAAACCAAAGTTAGTCAGTGACAATAATGACATGGTGCACGAAATAGACGCTCAAACAAAAGCAATACTTGTTGAGTTAAGTGCTGATGGAAAAATTGTTTTTTATGTTGATGGGTTAAAGGTTGATGCCCAAAAATATTTTGAACATCATAAAGCTAGTATTGATTTTCATAAGATTATGGATTTCATACAACAAACATTAGATAAGGCATCACTTAAAGGGGAAAAAGTACAATGAACAAAAACACAATCTTAAAATCAAATTGTAAAGAATTCAGGGAGTTTGCATCCAAAGTAGATAATATTCTACAAGATTTGGTAACAATAGATGCTAANGGCAACCATGTAGAAGAAGGATCTATGTATTTTGATGATGCAGTAAAAAAGATTACTGCTTGTCAGTTAGATATACTTGGATCACCAACCTACCCAATCAACGAGTTTGTTGCAAAAGAACTTGTAAAGATTGAGGTAGAACGAAGAAACCTTGAATTTATGGAGAACGCATAATGGGACCTTTGATAACTAGAACAATCTTAACAGCCATTTTATTAATTAGTCCAAAGATATTATTAATACTATTCGGTTTATTATTATATGCCATCATTGCATAAATCTTGGCAGGATAAACGTATTGCAGCGATTAACAGAAAAATACAAAGATCTGCTAATCCAAGAGCGATGTCAGAGGGACTTATATGTGAAGTGGAAAGACTATATAAAACAAAGTGCAAAAACAAAAAGGAGTATAAAGCATGGATATCAATAAATGGAAATCAGTAGCAATTGATGTAGACACCTACGCTATTGTTAAGGCCATGGGCAAGCAAGGATTCAGAGGCCCTGGTGCTATGATCGCCAAATTGGTTGATTCCGAAGCAAAAAAATTAGCAAAGAAGAATGGGGTATCACCCGAATCATTCAAAGCTAAGCTGCTTGCAGAAGGCAAATCACTTACAAAATTAAAAAAATAATACTTGAAATAAACCCTATAAGTATGTATTGCTTATAGGGTATTCCTCAACCTAATGAAAAGAAGGGGTTTCAAATCTTCTTATTATCACAGAATAACGGACACAATTTTTTATTAATTAATAGGAGATTGTTATGGCAGCGGTTAAAAAACCGTTAGATTTGATACTCGATGAAGCTCTTGATAAGCTAGTTTTAATTAGCCCAGACAAGAGAACTTATGACAGTATTACTTCCGTTATGTTCCAATTATATTGTGGAAACGATTATGGTATGGGGAATAATAACCTCAGCTTTTTAGATAAAGTTGAGAACAACTGGAGAAAAGGACGTAAACGAGTCGCAAAGAATCGTGGTTTGTCCCTAGTTAAAAATGCTTAGCTGCCAGCTCCCACATCCATGTCTTTTCAATGCTGGTGGCTATGCAAATGTTCTCCGATGATGAACTTCCATTACTTGATTTTAAATCAATAAAAAATATGGATGGCATAGCTAAAATGAAACTCATGGAGGATCTTCATGAGGAAACCAATAATAAAGTTAATTCTCAACATATAAGGTTGTTTTACTATGACATGCTCTCCATTCTTATTAAAAATCATGGGCACTAATATTGCTACTGAGTTTGTAAGAGAGCCAAAGCAAAGTGATGTCCGTTTATATCAAGCTATAATTATTCAAGCTTTTGAAGATTGTTTGTATACAATGGGTGGTAAAAATGAGGCCTACAATAAAAAAGATGCACATGAGTGGTTTTTAAACAAATCTAAAGATTTTGAAGATATTTGTTATTATGCTGGCTTAGATCCTGATATGGTCCACAACCGTTACAAGAAATGTTTAGAGGAGAAGATAATAGTATTCACAGAGATACAAACTTTTTGGATAGAATATAAAAATGAATATGCTAATTATAGAGCTGCGGATTCAAAGGAAGAAAGAAGATCTGTAAAGAAAAGGATAGATATGATTAAAAAGAAACTGGACTTTAAATGAGGATCTTGTGGTTAATTGTGGTAGTTGTGGTGCTTGTGGGATGTTCTTCTGACGGTAAAAATAAATATAATCCTATTACTACAGTGATTAGGGTTGTAACGGGAGATATAAGATGAAACCTATAATGATAACATTGTTATACTTAACAAGTTTTGGTGAAATAAAATTAGATACTTTTGAAATATTTATGTCCTGTCATTCTTGGTATAGTTTCAATGTAAAAATTCATGAACGTAAACAACGTAAAATGTTTAGTAATCTTTACTATCATGAATATAAGGGTAAACAGGTTGTTGGTTATGTTTGCGGTGGCGATGAGCCTCGTTAGGCGAAGTGAAGACAAATTAGAATAATTATAATTACTAGAGTTCCTAAATTAAAATAATCAAGTTCATTCACGGTGGTCTCCTAGATTTTAGGGCAATCCTTGAAATACTCTGAGGGAGGTTTTCGCTAGGTTTGCCCATACGTATCTTATAACACAGAATACCGGACACCGAAAGAAAAAACCCCCTGAACAGGCTACCGGTCAGGGGGTAGAAAGGTATAACTAAAAGATAACAATTTACGTAAAAAAACCCCAGGGGAAACTGGGATCTTAGTTATGTGATATTTATATCACACAATTTTGTAATGTAAAATCTATTATATAGATATTTCAGAGTCATTAAGACATCTATGTAGGTCGGCTTAACAGGTGGGTCTCATGGGTCTATTTACTATTATTGTTGTATACCAACGATTATAAGTCAATTTAAGGTGGGTCTGATGGTGTCCCTCTGGTGTCCCTAGACCCACCACATGGTCTTACGGAAGGACAAAATTCTTAATAGGGTCAGGTTTAAATAGGTTGTAGAAATCTATATAATAAAAAATTATGAAAACAGGAAAATATTTTTTAGGTGGTGCTGTAAAAGGCCTTGGTGGCAGTGCTGTTAAATTCTTTATGAAGCAACCTTTTGTTAAAAAGCAAATAGCCGATAAAATTACAGAGATTAACAATGTTTATGCAAAAGCATCGAAGCCAAAAAACATACCTGTATCAAAAAGTTTTAAGAATGCTCTTAAAAAATTAGATAAGCAGGAG
>JGI25127J35165_1000276_pt1 | contig 16186 bp, 17 predicted proteins | sample ETNvirenome_2_30_FD_35165 | JGI IMG/M metagenome (IMG submission 35165) | reverse complement strand
ACAACCTAAAATAGAATCAGCAGAACCATCCGTAGGACAAGCACCTAAAGAAGTTCAATCAGTAAAAGAACAAGTTGAAGAAACGGCAAAAGATCCTTTAGAAAATGCTGGAGAAGATGCGAGAGTTCCTACCGATTTAGCGGAAGGACTTCAAGCAGAAAGAGCTGAAAAAACTGGAGAAATAATTGAAAAAGGATTACAAAAGGCAACCGAATTATCAGAGGCTGCTGATGAATCACCCATTGGAGATATAATAACCGGTGTTCTTGGTGTTGGAAGTCTTATAGGTGGTTTATTTCTTAAATCACATTCTCATCATTTCGTTCAACCTCCCCTTCCAAAACAACCTGATTCTTATAGTTATCAAATTGGTGTAAATTAATTTTTTTTTTTATTCTTTTAATATAATATAAAATGTCTAACTCAACAATAATTGAAGTAAGACAAAATGATGGAAATAATATAAGCCATTCTAATTCAGAATGGGAGGCAAATTTATGTCAACCAGTCGAACTAAAAAATGGAGCAGAAGTATCATTAAAAGGAGTTTTTCTTGATACTGAATTGAATAATGTTGGAAAAATTATTATTCCTGATAATAGCGCAAATCAAGATGGAGTTTTTATTGGCTCAGTTTCATTCATGTATTATTTTTTTGATTGGGGAACTACGGCTGGATTCCCAAGTGGAGCTACAAATGAAAGATTATATTTCCCTGATAAAACTTATGGAGATGGATTTCATTATTTTCTTGCTGATAGCCCAACACCTGCAGGGCAAAATTATGATTTGGTAAGCGGAGCAAGTTTCCTTAATGCTGGAAACACACATAAAAATTATGGTAATAGTGATCCTGAAGCATTTGTTTTTAGTTTTCAATATGAACCACCTGGAACACCTGCTGGTGAATTACATTATTTGTATTGCGAAGTAAATAAAAAATTTATGGAATCAAAGGGAATAAGTTTTAACACAAATCAAGGAGATAAATCCTTTACATTTGATTCAAGTTTTTTTGGACCGGACGCTCAATATACAAATAAATTCTATCCTAATTCAGCAAATGTTGGTAGTTTCCCTGTATCCTGTAAAACTGGAACATTTGCGGTAAATCAAACAAGAAAATATGAAGGTACTGGTGGTCTTGTTTCTCCTAAAGANAGCGACCCAAATGGTGAAGGAATTGTTGGGGAACGATTTTTTGGAGATTATGGATTTTTCAGTTTTGATTTTCAAAAAGATGTTATAAATAGAACAAGTAGACATTTTCATCCAAGATATAATATTGCTGAATTCAATATAAAATCAGGAGCCTATACTCCTGAAAAATTGGCAGAAACTTTAACAAGAGAATTGACTATTACACATAGTGAAAGATTATTAGACCCTCAGGGTTCAACAGGTATCGCCAATAATATTTTGTTAACTGATACAACAACATTGAAAACATTAGGGGAAACAAAAGATGGAGCAAATCCAAATACAACACCATTTTTTATAAATGAAACTGGAGATCGTGTAGCTTTTTATGATACATCAGGTACGACAAATTCTTATTTAATTGGAACAACTCAGTTTGCTGTTTCATATCAAGCAGGTTCAACAGGAGGAGGAAAATTTCAAATAGATGCTATTCATACTCCCATATTTAGTTCGGATCCCAATTCAGCAGGAGAACCAGTTGTTAGAATGCTTGACTATGGAGCACAAGCATTAGAACCAAATAATGCTGTTGTAAGATTTTTTGCTAATAAAGGAACTGGTATTGGAATAACAGACTTATCTCCAACTTCATTTTGGCAAACACAACTTGGATTTGATACTTCCATGTATTTACAAGTTGTTGAAGATACAGCACCAAGAACTCAAATAGGAGGGGGTCAGTTCCCAGGGGCTTTTAGTTTTTCAGTAAATAATGTCAAAGATGGACTAAATATTACAGGTCAATTTAAAGGAATTGATGCTATTCAAAATAAAAGCCCAAATAATTTTGATAGAATTGTTTCCAGTTTCAATTTTGAAACTATTGTATCTCAAACAACACCAATTTTGGCAAATTTAAATTTTGAAGATACAGGATATGCGAATACTGGATATTATTTAGTTGAAATTTCAGGAAATGTAATAAATAATAAATTGGTAGGAGCTAATCAAGAAATAAAAACTATTATGGGAATTGTAAATAGATATTATATGGAAAATGCTTTTTTAAGTGCAACAGACGGACAAGGTAGTTTTACATATATTCATAATGGAGATGATGTTAGTCTTCAATCTGTAAGGGTGAGAATTCTAAATGATAATTACAAGCCTTTAACAGCATTAGAAATAAAAGGAAACAATGCCGTTTTTCTTGAAGTGATAAATCCAATTCAAACAGAAGAATAAAAGTTTTATTTTAAAAAAAAAAATAATATATAATAATATAAATGAGTACTCACGGACACTTTATTCAATTACAGAATCAGACATCTTCTTTAAATACCATTAAAGCAGGTATTTCAACACTCAACGGACATAACGATGAGGTAGAAAGTAAACTTGATAGTGTTATAACAAACGGAACTTCAACAAACACAAAACTTGATACTTTTTCAGGGCATATAAACAATACAACAGCAATTGGAGATGGTTCAACCCAATTGAGAGTCTTACCTCTTGGATACAATCAATCAGCCGGTCAAGCAAGGTCTTTATTATGTGATGCAGCAGGACATCAGCAAATTGATGTTGTCAGTTCAGCATTGCCTTCAGGTGGGGCAACCGAAGCGAAACAGGATGTAATGGAAACAACCTTGACCGCAATTGAAACAGATATAGCAGCGTTAGAAGTTCTTCAAACAGCAACCAATACAAAACTTGATACTGTTGCCACAAATACTGCTAATATTAAAGTGTCAACTGATTCAGTTAATTTAAATGTTGATACACTTGAATCACTTCAAACCTCAACCAATACAAAACTTGATACTTTGGAAACAAGTAATCAAGCAATAAAAACTGCCGTTGAAATAATCGATAATGCTATATCCGGAAGTGAAATGCAAGTTGATATTGTTTCAAGTGCATTGCCATCAGGAGGAGCAACAGAGGCTAAACAGGATGTTTTAGAGGCAACTCTCACAGCAATTGAAACAGACCAAGCAGCATTGGAAGTATTACATACATCAACTAATTCTAAACTTGATACTATTGATTCAGTATTGGATAATATTTTAGTTGATACTTCAGCTATCAAAGTTGATGCTGCCGCATTAGAAGTTTTACAGACATCAACCAATACAAAACTTGATACTTTGGAAACAACACTCACCGCTATTGAAACTGATGCTGCGGCATTAGAAGTTTTACAAACAGCAACCAATACCAAACTTGATACTTTGGAAACAACTCTCACGGCAATTGAAACAGATCAGGCAGCCTTAGAAGTTTTACACACAGCAACCAATTCAAAAATAGATACTCTTGATGCTGTTGTTGATGCTGCCGAAGTTCATTTAGGATCTATTGAAACAAATCAGACAAATGGAAATCAGCAAGTAAAAATTAAAGCACAACATAACACATCTTTACCGAGTTTAAGTGATGGCGACTTTTCTCATTTACAATTAGCATCCAATGGTCGCTTAGAAGTCTTGACGCACAGCGATGATGTTGGAGTAGCAACAGTAGTTAATACCGCTGATTCAACAGCCATTCCAATCACTGGAATTCTCGTTCATGATGATGATAATAATGCTGTTAGATCATTGAAATGTGATACAGCAGGAAGATTAAGAGTAGTTCAAGAAGGAAGTATACCAGCAGGTTCAAACACAATAGGAACAGTAAACGCAAATCTTTCTGCAACTGATAATGCTGTATTAGATGACATCGCTCAGAAGGCAGGAGATATAGAAACATCAGTTCAATTAATAGATGATGTTGTAAAAGCAGAAGATGCCGCTCATTCATCAGGAGATAAAGGAATAATGGCTTTAGCAGTTAGACAATCAACTCAAGCGGACTTTGGAGCAGATGGAGATTATGTACCCTTATCTATAAATGATGATGGAGCATTAAGAGTTTCAACCTCTAATGGTTCAGGTATGACTTTGACAACAGTTGATTCATCATTAACAATTGCGAATGGAGCGACTGATACATCAGCAGCAGTTGAAATAAAAAGTACTGGACCAATTAATATTATGGTTCAATCAGGAGTATTGGGTTCATCCTTTGTTTTAGCTCTTGAAGCATCTATGGATGGTTCAACTTTCCATGCCTTCAACTCCTCTTATTTAACACAGAATTCAAGTGGCAATAGTATTCAAGCATTTATAGATCCTTCAGCCTTCAGACCAAAATTTATAAAAATAAAAATAACTAATAATGATGTTGGCTCTCAAAATTTTGATTCATTTGTTTTCCAATAATTTTTTACCTAAAATTTGACACTTTTTTGTTTTCTGATGTCTACCTAAATGACCTGCTGTTCCCCAAGTTCCACAAATAGGACACATTAATTTCATTCCTGCCCTCATTAATAATTTATTTCTATGTTTATCATAATATCTTTTTGCTTTTTCATTCATTTGTTCTTTATTATCTATATAATATTGTTTTCTGCTTCTTTTTGGGTGGAAAACATTTATTGTAGGTTTTAATGTTAAAAAATACATTTCTTCAACTTCTCTGACATCATTAACATTTTTTGAAGGTAGCCATGCGATTGGCTCAAAATTAAAATTTTCATAACCTCCATTTTTATTTATCCATTGATATAAAGGTCTATTAAAATTATTTTTACAATGAAATTTATGAAATTTTTGTCTTACTTTCCAATTGGTTGAACTACCAATATAAAAATCATTATTATCTTCATCTTTTGAACTTACTTTATAAATACACGAATTAAAATCATTCATTTATATAATTAAATTTAGCCAATAAAATTAAATGTTTTTTTTATACGAAAAAAAATATATAATAAATATATAATGAAAATTATAGAAGATACATTAGTAAGATTACACACCGAAAATGAAAATATTGAATTTGATAATAATTTTAATGAACCAATAGAGATACATCCAAGAGCTGAAATTGCTCTTCATTCATTACAATTAGAAAGATTAGATAGAAGTTTGGATATAAATGGTTCAAATGATTTAATACAATTTCAAGTAGATGCTGGTAGGCAATTACAAACAACAATTCCTCATGGAATATTTAACAAACAAAATGCATTAAGAAAATTAACTGAAATAACTGATAGAATGAATTTTGAATTGAGAAGCAGAGTTGGAGCAACAAACAAAACTAAAGAAACAGGAACTCAATGTAGAGCCTTTATTGGAAATAAAAAAAAANTAAATTTTGAGATGCGACATTCCGGACCAATACAACCAAGTTCAACAAGAGATATTNNAGATAATATAAATTTNAGAAGCGAAGGAACAAGTAATTCATCAATAAGAAGTACAAGCACAGTCACNAGGGCTACAGCACTTAATTCTGTTTATTTTGCTTTTAGCGATCCAATTGGTTTAGGTTGTTCTTACGCAAAAGTAAGACCAAAAGTTTTAGGAAATGCTGGTGGATTAAATTCAGGATTTTTCATAGGAATTACTCAAAATGTTGATAAATTGAAACAAGGTAATTTTAGTATAGCAGATTTTGAATGTGGAATAAAAGTTCAATCATCAACTGATGTAATTCAAAAATTTAATAAAGGAACCGATAATGGACTTGTTGATACTGCTTTAACTCCAAGTGTTATTAGTGGGGCAAACGGCGACCAATATGGTATACAATTTCAGAACCATGACGGACAAGTTTCATTTAGAATGAATAAATATTCAAGTATTGGTGGAGCCGGTGGATCAGTTGATGCTATTGGTACAGATCAAGTTGTTGAGATAAGAGATCCAAATGAACCATTCACTGAAAGAAACTATTTTTTTGTTATTTCATTTTTTGGAATAAATACTGATTGTGAATTAGAGCAAGTAAGAATAACTCCAAATCCTTTCACTCTTACTCCAAGTGATATTGCTTTACAAAATCCGGAATTTGCAGAAGATACAGCAGGATTAGCCGCTGTACCTGTTCCTCAAGCAAGACCTCAGCAAACTGTTTATAAGCTAACATTACCAGTTAGTGTTGCTGATTATTTTGGATATACAAGCGATACAACAAATCCTCAAAATATAACAACATTTGCTGGATTATTTCCTGCAGAAAATGTTTTTGAAACTGTAATAACCAGTGATAATTATTTAGTTCAACTTTTAAATCTTCAAGTGAATTCTTATGATTCAATAAAAGAAGGCAGAGAAAATATATTATCAGTTGTTCCATTTTCTGAAGTTCATATAGATGATGAGTCAGGATTAGTTCAATACGAACCCAAAGAAAGATTGTTTTTACCAATGAAAAATCTTTATAATATAAACTTAAGGAGATTTAGAGCAAGAGTTCTTGGAATTGATTTTAATCCAATTGTCAATAATGGTCTTGCCTGTATGAATGTGATAATTAGAAATAGAGTTCCCCATGATGATGAATAATATAAACTATTCCTACGATTTAATCTAATCTAAATTATGCCTTAAATACTTATAAATCTAAATTATGCCTATATTTCTTATATTTACGCCTATTTAAAGTATAAATTTTAAAATTACTGCCTTAAGTAGGCATATATTAGATTAATACTAATCGTAGGCATATTTAAATTATCATAAATCGTAGGCATTTTATAGATTTTCAATATCCTGATCTAATTATCATTCTCGGAACTTTCATTTTNCTTTTTTTTTTTTTTGATTTTATCATTTTCTTTTTTGGTAATTCAAATATTTCATTTTGTTTTTTCTTTCTTGGTTTCTTTTCTTTCTTGGTTAATAGAGATTTCATTTTTTCCATTTGGGCTACTGAGTTCATATATATGTTTTATTTAGAAAAAAAAAATATATTTTATAATTATAATGCCAGTTCATTCAGGGAAAAAAAAAGATGTATTAGCAAAATATTCTAAAATTGAATTAATACATTTAATTGAAATGTTTAATATAGATGTCAAAATGGAAGATTTAAAAAAAAAGAAAATGGATTTAAAAAAAATGCTTATTGAAAAAGGTCTTCATAAAAAAGAAGGCTTACCAACAAAACCATCTGTTAAGAAAATGGTTGAATCAGATAAGAAAAATAAACAAAGTTTAATATCCCAATTTTTAGAAAAAAAATAAATCATAATATAAATGGTAAATTGTTATTTTTGCGAAAAAAAATCGCGTGAGTCTTGGGGTGGGTATTGGTGTGAGGATTGTCGAAAGATAAAGAATATATTAAATATATATGGAGTTGAAGAATCACTTGCGATTCTCGAATCTGTATGTATACGAAATGAAGAACAAAGAAAAAGAAAGATTAACTATGAAAAGAAAAAAATCATTTCAAAAAATGCTGAAAAAGAATTAGCTGAATCAACAGATCTATACGAAAAAAAAATTCAAAATAAAAAAAGTTGATTAATATATATGGTAAAATTATTAAGTATCGTGAAATCAAAAGTTAAAAATAAAAAATTTACTGCTACTTTTTTATTAGATAATGGTAAAACCAAAAAGGTAAATTTTGGTTCTGCTGGTATGAGGGACTTCACTTTAATATCAGATGAAAACTCAAAGTTTTTTATTGAAGATCCACCAGCAAGATTGATAGTAAAAAGAAACTATATTAAAAGACATATGAAAGATTTAAGAACTGAAGATAATAAAATAGGAATAGGACCTGGTGCACTAAGCATGTTCGTCTTATGGAATAAACCAACATTAAAATCAAGTATTCAAGATTATAAAAGAAGATTTAAATTATGAAAAGTAATTTACTCCAAATGGAAGTAATGATCTTTTTTTTGGTTTTGGTACTGGAATTGGCAATGAGGTAGTGGTAGTAGGAAGCGGCTTTGGAACTTCTTGAACTTTAATTTCTTTTTTTTTTTCAACTGGTTTCTCCAAAAGTTTTTCTTGTTTTTCTACTACTGCTACTTTTTCTACTACTTTTTTTTTTTCAATTTTCATTTCATCAATTTGTTTTTTTAATTCTGCTATTTGTTTTTCCATATTTTTATTATGATTTGACTTATTCAAATCTTCTTGAATAATTCTATCTCTTTCTTCTTCATCCTTTTTTTTTGCTATTTGTTTTAACTTTCTATTTTTTGCTCTTGTTTCAGCGCTTTTAGCTCTTCCTCTTGCCAATTGTTCTAACAATCTTGCTTTTGTTTTAGGAGTCATTACTCTTTTTTTCTTTTCTTTCTTTGCTTTTTTTGGAGGAGGTGTTGTAGGCTCAACTTCTTCTGTATTTTCATCAGTTTGTTCCGGAGATATTTCTAATTGAACTTCTTCAGAAGGTTCCTCAATAACAGGCTCTTGTTTTTTTTTTCTATATTGTCTTTTTTTCTTTTCTTTTTTTACTTGTTCGTCAATTTCAAAGATAACTTCACTCATTATATTATACCAATTTTTTTATTTTTTATATTTATACTTATTATAAATGTATAAAAAAATTACTATTGGAAAAGGTAAAAAAAAAAGGAATGTTCCCAAAACCTATGTTCCTGAATCATTAAGTCCAGCAGATAGAAAGAAACAAGAGAAATCAATTTTGGAAGGAAAGAAAAGACCTAAATTAGAATCCTTTGAATCTAAACCAAGTCCATTTATTAAAAAGTTTGAAAAATTATATGGTAAAAAAATTACAGATAAAAAATGGATACATGAAAATCTTTTAAGATATGCAGGTCAAGATCAAATAATTAAAAAAGGTCAAGCAGCATATTTTACTGCTGGTTCAAGACCAAATCAAACATTATTTAGTTGGAGCCGAGCAAGATTAGCAAGTTCATTAGTTTTCGGAAAAGCAGCAAGAATAGATAAAGATATTCTTCTTAAGTATGGAAAAGGCAAATTTTTAGAAGAAGTAAAAAAAAAGTATTTTAAAGAAAAAAAATAATTATTCGATTGGTTGAAAATCAGTATCTAAATATAATTCATCGGCTGGATTAGTGTAGTTAATAATTAGATATTTATGAGAATCTCTTCCAACTGCATTTCTAAACATAGAAAAAAACTCTCTTTTACTATCTAAAAAATTATTTTCTTTTTCTATTGTTTCAAGTTCCTTATTGGTTGTATTCCAAATAAATAGTCCATTAGCTTGTGTTCTTATATTTTTTGATATAGAGGTATAAGTTTGAGCCAATACCATGATTGATATTTGGAACTTTCTTGAATTCATAAACACCTTTGCTAAACTACCAAATCGTTTTGATAATTTACCTGTACCACCAAAATCATCAACTATTAATAATGATGGATGAATTGGTTCTTCATCACTAATTCTATCTTTAAAATCCTGAACCAACATATCATAGACTTCTTCAAGCATTTCGAACTCATCAAACACATTGCCATCAGGAATATCCTTGTGTTCCCTTAAAACAGAAATTTTTGTATCCGCATCAGGATTTGGTGCGAAGATGAATATTCGTTCGCCTTTAAATACTTTTGAATAACCCTTATTTTCGTCAAGCAACATTCCTATAGCGGTGTTTGATTTTCCTGAACCAGTCTTTCCAAAAAATAAAAGTCTAAATGGTATATTAAATAATCGNTTTACTTTAATGACTAATTTATCNCTTGGATCTCGCATTTTTAGATTTTTTAATTTCTTTGTATCGAGTTTAAGTTCTCTCATATTATTATTAGGTTATATTTTTTTTATTTTTTATTATACTATTATAATGACAATTAGTATATCAAGCGACGCTCCATTTATAAATGTAGAGGAGGTAAATCTTGACGAGATGAATAGTTCTATGTATTTGGATGCTATGAATCAATTACATAAAAAATTTGAAGAGAATGAAAGAATAGTAAATAATTATAAAAAATATACACAAGAATTGAAAATTTTTTTTATTCATATGTTTGGCTTATTAAAGCAAATGGATAAAATTGCTGATAATAGTGAATTAGAACCAAATTTTCATTTTCTATTTGAAAGTATATTATATGCTTTTGAAAACAAAATTTATGAAATTATAAATTAAGTAAAGTATGGAAGTATAAGTATACTAACTGATTTGGAACAGCAGAGGTACTTGATGATTTGATATTGAAACTAAATTTATCTTTTGTTAAATCAACAAGAGCATTCTGAAAATCTAATCCTAAAATATATCCATTATTAGCTTTATAATTTTGCATATCAACAGCATAGTTTCCAACTCCATCTGAATTTTCAACACTATTTTGAACTGCGGCAACTCCCTTAAGTTGAGCGTCGCCAATATCTGTTATAGTATAAGAAACAATACCAACAGCATCAGCGAAACTATAATTTAATTCCAAAAAGTTTGGATAAGTATTCAATGCCTGTTTATTTTTTGAAGGATCTGTTAAAGATGATTGTTCTAAGAAACTGACATGAACTCCACTTACAGCATTACTTGGAACTCTTACGGCTATATTGGCTGAATTAGATTGAATAGTATTTTTAATGTTAACATAACTTCTCATTATAATAGCATTGTCCTGTCCGTCTTCAGGAATTGTCATATATCTTAATCTTAAGTTAGTTATTGTATAACTTGCCTCAGCACCTGCNACACAATCTTTACCAAAAATAGCATCAGCGTTTTTTGATAAATTACAAGAAACTCTGATTTGTCCGTTTTTAGCAAAACTATAATTACCCCCTTCCATCTCATTTAGTGGAAAAAGAGGAGCAATACTAAAATTAGGATTTTGTAAATCAGCATCACCTCCTACATTATAACTTGTTTGTTGCTGGATATTATATTCACCATTAATTTCACTTCCACCTCTCATTTCGGCAAGTAATTCTGCTGAATAGTAATCATCTTTTGAATAATTACAAGTTGCTACTGCTTTAACATATCTTGGATATTCTTGTAAATTAGCAATTAATCCACGAGATTGAGGCATTGTGATATTCCAAGAATCAAAGAATGCGTGAGCTCCAATTCTATTATCAATTTTTATATCATTAGCAACAACAATATCTGCTCCTCCAAGTTTAACATTAACATCACCTTCAATTCTAATTGAGTTTTTTAAAAGTTTTCTACCATCAGCATTTATTACGAAATCAACAGTGTTAAATTCAGTAAATCCGGATGATGAATTATTTTCAGGATTAGCAATATGAAATCTTAAATTTTGAGTCATTTATACTATTAGTAAATAAAAAAAAATATAAAAAAAAAATATAAATAAAATTTTGTAAAAGAATTAAATTGTAAAATTAAATTGATTTCATTACTTGAGAATATACATTTATTTTTCCTGATAAAGTTTGACCTGCATCTGCTTCTAATTCAATTGTCAATTGGGTCATATCTTGAGATAATTTGACAGGGCACATAATAACTTTAATATCTTCTTTATATCCTCCAACACCAGTACCATCTTCACGAACTAATAGATTTCTTTTTAATGATTCAAGATTTTTTACAACTTTTCCTTCATTAAGCATTGTATTTCCAACTAAATCATAATGCTGAGCTGAATTATATTTAATGGCTCTCATGGAAACATCATCTCCATTCAGAGAAAATCTATATTTATCTAATCTTTCAATTGAATATGTTGGATTTGGGAACATAACATAAACTGCCATAGTCTGTGGAGGAAGCATATAAGTTCTATTAATAACTGCTCCACTTGCGGTAGTGTCTTCTTGGGCTTCATAGGTAAAATATTCAAGACCATTCATATCTTGTTCCGGAGTCATTTTCGCAACTAATTCAACATTGTTTATTGTTAAACCTGATGCCGCACCTAAACCAGTATTTCCAGCAAGTAAATCAGTAAAAGTTGCGGTGTATTGATTACCATTATTCAATTGGGCGTGTGTAAATCCAGCAGTCAATATGATTTGAATACAACCTTCATTACCTGCACTATCTGCTTCTGTTAAGTGTTTAAGTTCGGCAATTTGGCAATGACCGGCAGCAATACCTGGTGCACCTCCGGCGTTCGCAATTGCTGATGCCATTCTTTTCCCAACCCAAAATGGGCTGTCTTCTAAAGATTCAAATTTGTTTTCAGAAATAAGATTTCCAGCAACAGTTCCATAAGTATTTAATGCTTGACCTGCCGCTCCAGCGGTGAACTGTTTCATTACTCCCAAATTTGAACCACCACCGCTATTATAATTTTTTTGTGCTAAAAGGGTATGTTTCCCATCTAAATCAAAAGTAAATAAATTTTGGAATTTAAATTCACAATGTATCTTTGAAAAACCGAAATAGTTTGAATCATAAACTGGATTAGTCGCACTGGCAAAAATTGACTTCAATGGAATTCTTATATCATGGCTTCTTTTTTCACTAATAATATTTCCTTCACCATTTAAAGCATTTATTTCTTGCGCCCTTGATTGGTCGTGAATTGGAAGTGAAGACATACTTCCTAATCCATTTGAGTAATCGCCGAAATCCTTATTATAAACTTCCATATTTGATCTAAAAACACCGACAGATCTAATGTCTTCAATTCTACCTTTCGCAGATTCCATTCTTGCGTGATTAAGCATTACAGCAGGATTTTTATTTTGTAAAAGATCAACTGATTGGAGTCCACCAACGGCTGTCCCTCTTCCACTATTCTCGGCGAAGGTAAGGGCGATATTATAAACTCCAGCAGGAGCTGCCGCCCCATCAGTGGTACTTACTGCGGAGGCATCAGTAGATGCGTGGCTTACATTCACATTTATATATGATTGACTTAAATCATATGAGCCACTATTTTGAGGTAAAACAAAATCAACTAAATTTTTATTTCCGGATAAATCGTGAAGACCTTGAAGAGAACTTATTTTTACAAATTCACTATTCATTTTATAATAATAAGTTAGAAAAATATTTTTGAAAAAAAACTGAAAAATAAAATGGTATTATTTAGATTATTAGAGATAAGAAACCTGAAAAGAACCATCTTTAGCAACAGACACGGCTTTGCGAACCTCCGCGTATGCGTGAATGTCTAAAGCGTCTTGATCCGGTAATTTTGCTCCATGACCGGTGATTGGGCCGGTTGATCTAACAGCAGTTCTTCCAAAACTGACTTCTAATTGTTCTACTTTTTCATTAAGACTCATACCAACGAAACTCATACTTCCAACAAGATTACCTTGTCTTGTTCCATTAAGTAAAGGAACCGATTTGTTATTATCACTTGCAGCATCCGGTCTATCAAGACCAACTGCTTCTCTATCTCCATAAGGTATGTAATTAACAACACCAAAAGCATCATGTAAAAGAGCAGCGCGAGTTGATTCTCTATCAAGATTTTGAGGGTACACTAAAGCGCCATTAAGTTTTAAGTTCCATCTTTCTCTGTGAACGGCTACTGAACCTAAATCAGCAAGACCAATCACTGTATTACCATCAAGATATTTTGACTTATCAGTTAAAGCTTTAGTAAATAAAATACGACTTACGAATTTATCATCAAAAGCATTAAGTCTGAAAGATAAATCTTGGGCGGTTGTGTCGGCAGCACCAGCAGGGTTTGCTATGGCAGGTACACTTACTTGATCGTGTTCCCATTTGTTAAATACTGCTCCGCTGTAATCTTTCATCATCATTTCAACTCTTGCTGGATTGACGATTTCATCAACTAAAAGAATTGGAGTTGTTGGTGTCGCAGGATTATTATTAGCAACAGAAATAATTCTTGTATCACTTTCAAATTCAATTATTACTTTTAATGATTTGAAGATTGAAGTCGGCAACATTGAAATGTTTTCAAGTAATGGTAGACATTTACGAAGGTCAAGATGACCTAATGCTGATTCATCAAAATTTTGAGCGATTTTGAATTCTCTGACTGTATTAATTTTATGTCTTGTTGGTTGTTCTGTATATCCTAAAGAATTTCTCGTAAGACATTTATTAACGGATCTATTATCTTCATTTTTATTGTTAAGATTCGCAAATGATAAATATCTATTAGCAAATCTCATTGAATCAAGTTCAACTCCTTTTGAAACTAATCGTATATGTCTAATTACTGAGTATGCTCCTGCTGAGGGATTGTAATGATGAAGACCTGTTTGGGTAGCTCCAACATTTGCCAAACGAAAATTTGGGTAATATGCCGCATCATCCGGAAGTTTGAATTCTACTTTTACTCCTGCAATATTAGTTGTGGGATCTAAATCACGAGTTCTAATGTCAGTTGAATATAAAGCCATTATACTTTATATAAATATTTTTTTTTTATTATTTGAATTTATAACTTAGATTATTTGAAATTTATTGACCTCATTTTCTTAAATATTACTTCATGTGATATATTGGCTGGATTATATAAATATAATACTTTTTTATATATTACTTTTCTTTGAATAATATTATTTGCTAAAAGATTATTAAATATACTTCTTATAAATCTTCTATTTGTATTATCAACAACATATTCAATCCTCTTTCTGAAAAAATAGTAAGGTTGAAATCCACTCCAAAATGTTTGTCTATAATCCAAATATAATTTTACTAATTTTGTATTTGTTCTTCTATTTTTTCTATTTATCATAATATCATTAGATAAAAAAAGATATTAATCTAATCGTTGAGTTTTATCAAAAAAAAAATATTTATATATTATAAGTATAAATATGGAAGAATTAAGGGAAAAAATCTTAGCCACAAGAAAAATAAAAGATAATTCATTAAACCTTTATCTTAACAATATAAGAAAATTATCTCCAAATGATGATTTATCTTCATTAGATTTTTTAACAAAAACAGAATCAATTATGGGAACAATTAAAGATTATGCTTTGACAACTCAAAGAGGATATTTAACTTCAATAATTGTTGGGCTTTCTGCTTTTGGATCTAAATATGAAGATGAATTAGAATTCTATAGATTAAAATTGGCAAACTTAAATGAAGTATACAATGAGTTTATTAATCAAAATCAAAAAACAGATAAACAAAAAAAAAATTGGACTAATCTTGGTGATTTACTTAAGATAAATAATAAATTAAGATTAGAAGTAAATAATAGAGGTATTAAAAAAAAAGATAAAATATCAAATAAAGATTTTGATTTACTTCAGAAATATTTAATATCAAGTCTATATGTTCTTCAACCTCCGGTACGATTAGATTTTGCTGGAATGAAAATAATAAAAAGTGAAAAGGAAGATGATAATAAAAATAATTTTTTAGTTGCGAGAGGAAAAAATAAAAAATTATTTATATTCAATGATTTTAAAACAGCTAAATCAAAAGGTAAAATAAGACAACCAATAAATACAAAATTAAATTCAGTATTAAATCTTTGGTTGAAACATAATGATTCAGATAATTTTTTGGTTGGAAAGGGTGGAAGAGTCATGACTCCAAATGCTTTAGGAAAAGCCATCACAAGAATATTTGATATAGAAGGAAAAAGAATAACACTCAATCTTATAAGACATATATATATTTCAGAACATATAAATTTAGAACAAAAGAAAAAAGAAGAAAAAATAGCAGAAGCAATGCATCATTCAAATTCAATGCAAACTGATTATGCGAAAACAGATTAGGATTTTTTATTCAATAAGTATTTTAAAATTTGAAAATAATAATTTATTATCCAATACATATCTTCAAAAAACATTTTAATAACTTGAGGCTTGGTTGGAATATCAATCATAATATATATTATGCCATAAAATATTTAAATATTTTTATCAAAAAAGTAGCAGGAAGGATTTTTTCAATTTTTTTTATTAATTTTTTATTAATTTTTTTATTTTTTTTTTGTTTTTTTACAATATGTTTTTAGAATCTCAACATATTTTAGAAATGTGTCATTTTATAACCAAAAGTCTTATATATATTTACAAGACAATTAAATATATAGTTTGTATAAATTTTACATAAATTCAAAAGGTAGCAGAACCTTGCTACTACCTTTTTCTTCCTACTACCTTTTTTTATAGACCATAAAATAATTACAAGACATTTTCAAATAAATTTATAAGCAATTAGGTGTTATTTTATACTCTCTCAAAATATAATTAATGGTAGTAGAAAAGGTAGTAGGTAGTAGGAAAATGGGTAAAACTTTCTGAGAAAAAAAAAAAAAAATATTTTTATTTCAAAAAGTTTATT
>JGI25127J35165_1000271_pt1 | contig 16356 bp, 15 predicted proteins | sample ETNvirenome_2_30_FD_35165 | JGI IMG/M metagenome (IMG submission 35165) | reverse complement strand
AAACTCTGGCAGCGTTACCTCATCTTTGGTTTCTGTTTCCAGCTCATTCGGAAACCGCGTGCGCGCCGTCTCCAAACGTCCTTCAAAGGTAGACCGCAGCAGTCCAGACGCACGCGCTGCGGCAGACACGGTCTTGTGTTCTTTNAGATACCTCAGAACCTCNANACAATCTTCGTCTGAGAGCGGCTTGCCGCGTTTAATTTCTATGGGCATGAGAAGCGCATTTGTTCTGCAAGTCTGTTTGCTCGCCGTGGCACTTGCTCGGCAAAGCGACTGTCCAGCAGCTCATCCGCTGCTGTGTCGTAATCTTGCTCTGCGAGCGCAGCCAACATGCGTTTGAATTTTGTTAGACGTGGATAGCCAAGTTGAAAGCACAATTGTATCAACACCGACTGTTGCGCAGGTTGCAAATCACCAAACCATTCCCACTGCTCGCACTCTTGTATTGTGCGGTCGATGTCATTGCGCAGCAGCAACTCGGCCTCATCGGGTGAGATCCCAATCCCGCCAAGCTCGTCAACATTACGTCCATATCCTATCGTTAAGCGTTGCTCGCTGCATAGGTAGGCATGGGCGCTAAACCCTTCCTCGCGTTTCAGAACTTCAGCGATCTCGTCGATTGGGTAAACTTGCATTTCTTTTCCCCAAATTTGTTGCAACTTTCTCAGCTGACCGGCCCACGGTGTAGCCCCCAACTCCGACGGTCAATAACGTCCACAGTTCGCCAGGAAGATCTATGGACAGTGGGATCTGGTCGCCGGTTGCCAGCGTGACCATCAATTCAATGAGCGGGGCCAGCAAAAAATTCCAAGCAACGATGGCGGTGATCACCATCATGAGAAGCGGTCTCCACGACGACGCCAGCCAGCTATCGCTTTTTGCTTCTGCGAGAATGATGTCAGCAGCTGCCTTCTCGACGGACGCGCTGTTGATCATCAGCTGCATTTGCAGCTCCCGCTCAATCTCTTGTGCTTTGTCTTTGTCGCCGGGCAGAACGCGCTTGACCACGTCGCCCAAAATCGGGCTAAGGATCGGCAGCAAGGCGCCTATCATTTGTGCTCACCGTTATGCATTTTCTTGATGACCTCTAAGTCTCTTATGGCCGTTGCCAGTTCAGATTTTATCGTCGCTACTTCTCGCGCGCGCATCTCTCTCTCACTCGGTGCCAGCATGGAGCTGGTAACGTCTGCGCGTTGAATGAGGTTTTGAATTGCAACTTCCTGATTGTCGGCAATCTTGTCCATCTCGCGTAGGCGCTTCTCAATATCTTTTAATATTTCTGATAGGTTTTTGACTTGAAACCGCACGACTGCAAATGCGCCAGCCAAACTGGCGAGCGTAGANCCAATACTTATTGCTAGACGCGGATCTTCAAACATTAGGCGCCGATGATCGTTGCCACCGCTGCAGCGACCAGCGAGCCGACCACAAGCCAAGCGAGTTTTTCCCATCGTGCTGAGTGCGCACGCACGCTTTCATGAAGCTGCTTCAGCTCGGCGTGTGCTTCGGCCCANCGNAGGCCGCACTCTTTTTCGTGGCGAGCAATTTCTTCTAGCGCGGCAGTAGCTATCATGGTGGGCGTTTTTCTGGGTGGCTTCTGACTCATTAGGTGGCTAGTCCCTTTTTTTCTTTCACACCGATAAGCGCGGGGCTGCTACAGATCAGGCCGGTGTCGCTCTCAATAAAAACGGTCCAACTCTCTTTGGACGAAAACATAAACATTTTGATCCCAAGATAGTTTCGGCCTGACCAGTCTAGCTTTTCGCCATGCTCCTCTGCTTTGGCAGTTGCTTTTGCAAGACTGTCGAAGCAAACCATTGGCGTTTGTGCAAACAGATCGCGCATAAAAAAAGCCGCGATAAACGCGGCTAGAACAGCAAGGCAGAGCAGCCTACTCATCTGGCGTTTGCTGTTTTGAACGGGGTCTCGGCAAATGCCGAAAAAACGTAACTGTGGGATGATGAATTGATGTTTGTTTGTGTGCCACGAATCTTAAAGCCGTTACTGAGCAAGTCGATTTTGATCGTGGAAAAAGTTGCCTCAGCAGCATTTGTGTCTGCGTCTAGCACAGCATCTGCAACATTGATTGGATCGCGTTGGTTGTCAAAAATATCCCAATTTCCGGTGCCGCCGGAGGCGCGTTTAATTAAAAGGAATGCGGGCTTAAATCCGGTGAAGACAAAGGGGCCGTCAGTAGAGCCATTTCCAGTGTAGCCGCCAAATTTGGAGTAGCCTTCTACTTCTGCGAAACAATAAGCGATGTGCGTATCTGTTTTATTAACGCCATCACTTGTGCCTATAGTGAAAACAGATGAAGTTGGTGCAGTATTTTGAAAAAGTGTTGAACTCGTTGCTTCAGCGTTAGTAAGATTTAGAAAAAGATTTTTTGTAAAACCAAGTGAATGATGGCCGACTACCCAACTCTCGGTAGCATCAATATCTTTTATAATAATCCATTTTGGTGCAACGCCTAGGCCATGTCCTACGGTCGCGTTCGATTTTGTCCCTTCATACTGAACAATGCTAAACCCCGCCGTTGTGTTGGCTGATACCGTAGATGTAATACTGCCGTCAGAGTTGCTGCTGCCAGAGCCATTGGCTATCCACTGCCAAGCAACATGTGCATCGGTGTTAGCGTTTACCTCGCCCCTGTTACCAACAGCAAATCCATCCGACTCAAAGGCGGTCAACCCTGTAGAAACAGTCGCCTGTGCGCTAGCAGCCGAGGAAAAAATAGCTTTTGTCGCACCGCGCACCGCATCGTAAAGGTCGTGTTGATTACCAGCGGTTGTCCGGTTTTTGATCCAGACCCAGTCAGGTTGGAATGTTGACAAATTACCAGATTGACTAATTGATTGTGTTGATCCGTTGCCCGTGTACAGGGTCGTCTGAAAATAAGCCGACGGATCGTCAATCGTTGTAGATAGGTTTCCAGCGGTCAATTCATTGAAATTAGCTGTGGGCGTTCCACTAAGCGGCGAGAAAGTAGCAGTGATTGCAGTGCCGCTTGCATAAGGCGCACAACCGAAATGCAGGCTGTCATGACCGGTCAGGCCCACCGTATTGCTGACACCTGTTGACGCTGGGAAAATTTCTGTGCCGTCGTCAAAGATTGTAATGGTGTCGGCGCTGCTGTCATACTCAATTCGCATCAGTGAGTTGCCCGGCGCTGTCAACGTAGTCAAAACGCTCGCTGTCGGATTTCCTTTAAAGACCTCACCATTTCCCAGATTGATTCCAAACATATTGGAATTGCCGGTTGTGTTTGTGTGGTTTCCGTTTTGCATTATTCCGACGAGACCAAATGTGCCTGACGACTTCTGAAACTCGCAGGCGTACTTTCCGCCATCGTCAATTGCAATCGTGCTAAACGCTCGTTGGTAACTATTGCCGGAGGCCGTGGCTACGAGGTTGCCATCCGATAAAGTCGCGCCAGAGAACAACGGATTGAGAGTGGCTTGGTTATTCGTCGGACTATCCGTAACCTGATCCGCCGCAGCCAAGCCACTGCTGGTGAAATCGTTCGATCCGGCCTGGTCAGCACCTAAGTCAGAGCTGTCAGCACCAGTAATTCTGAAGCCGTTTGTTCCATAAGAGCCTGCGTACTTCACCGGCACCCACTGCCCGGTGTCAGCGTTGGTTTCACCGAAGCTGTCTGGCCCTAAACTGCTGCCGTCAATGTGATTAATCTCCGCAAGATATCCATCGAAAAATTGCGATGAACCGACTAGTTTTCCAATGTTGTGTTCGACTGTGTTATTGATTGCAGTTTCATAGTTAAGAGGTGGGTTTGTATCTGTACCAAAGTCTGTAACCTCTTCGCCGTTGATGTACAGTCGAAACCTGTCCCCGGCGGTCGAATTAGTTGTGTCAACACGCAGTACCAAATGAAAAAACGCTGCGGGATCGCGAAAGACCCGACTTGTAACAATGCGATAGTTGGCACTTCCATCTTGATTAAATCCCAGCGTGTCACCGCTTAGAAACATCAACCATTCGTCTCCACCTGCCGTAAAAATCGGGCAGTTTGCGCTTGTAAGGTTTGCCCGTTTAACCCAACAGCTAAAAGTGAAGGTGCGTCGATTACCTGCGCTGCCGGGTGTACGAGAAAGATGCGCGGAATCGTCGTCGTTAAATCGTATTGCTTGGTCAATCGTAAACGATAGCTCACCGCCAAAGTGAGCAACGGGAAAAGTGAACATCTTTGTCCTCTACGAGAAGTTCAGTTGCGCGACGCCAAACATGTTGCTGCCGTCCGACACAAACGTGAGGATGTCCACCGCGTTCGCGCCGGTCGATAGCGTCGGCTCTGTGCCGCCTGGAAACTTATAAGCAGATGCGCTGGTGTTCAGCGTTCTGCTGCCAGTGCCGTCTTGTTTCACGATTAAAATGTAGGTCGCCCCTGCTACCTGGTTGCTAGGCGCATCAAGGGTGCGATTGCCTGCCAGCGTCACGCTTGCCACTTGGTTTTGCGACAGATCCCAAGAGATGTTTGCGCCATCTGACAGAGTTGTCATATCGAAGTTCTGAGTCTTAGTGTACTCACGCGCTGTGCCGCTCAATACGGTTGACCCAAACAGTTCAGTCGTTGTGATTTTTTTGTGCGTCGTTGCGTCGGCGTCGTAGATCGCAAACTCGTCTGCTGCAACGGGCGAAGCGGATAGGCCAGACTGGCCGTTGATGCTGACAGTGATCGTACCGCTGCCGGTGATCGTGCCGCCGCTAGCAAGGCCAGCAGTGGCGACCGACGTGACCGTGCCGCCAGAACCTGGAACGATGTTTGCAAATGTAATAGCAGTCGTGTCCAACGTCCCACCAGCGTTCGAGGTGCAATGGAACAGCTTGTCTGCATTCGTGCTGCCCTCTTCGACATGGATAAGCGCGCCAACATGCTCGTCGTATGTGTCAAACAGGCTGTCGCGTGCGGGAGTGCTGCCAACAACGTAAATCCCGTTTTGTTCTGCACTTGACTGCGATTTGACTAGCACCTTGTCCCCGTCTGCAAGTGTTATACCGTCTAAGGTATCTGAGGCATTCAGTGCGGTGGCGATTGTGATGTTCGCTGTCGTTGCAACGCGCACATTGGATCGCTTTGCCAACCCAGCAAGCAGCCCATCGACGTAGCCCTTCGTGGCGATTTGTAATGCGCTGCTTGGCCCAGATGCCATTGTCGAGCTTGCAGACATCGAGCTGAACGTGCCGCCGGTGACCGTCTTACCGGTAAAGGTGACGGCAGACGGAATGCTGACAGTCGGATTGCCGCTGACGCCGTCGCCGTTGCTCAGTGTGATCTCGTTGCTGGTGCCGGTGATAGTTCTTGGTTCTGCGCTACCGCTGCCAGCATGGGCGATTATGCCGTTTGACTCTGTTGCCAAGAGGTTGGTGAAGACCTGGGCCGGTGTCTGAAATTCATAGCTAGTCTCGCCGCTGTTTACGCGGATCATTTTGAGCGACGCGCCAGACAGTGACGTCGGCAGAATGATGCTGTCCACCACAGCCAGCGTGTTACCGTCAGAGCTGAAACCCAGCGCCTTTGACGCACGCGCCGCGGCATTTTCGGTAAACTCAGGCGTGGTGATGCTGTTTGTGCGGCTGACCTTAAACGAGCGGTCCAGTTCCTCCTGCAGTCCCTGCGTAATAAATGTCAGCCGATCAAGGCCGTCTTCGTGGCTGTTGGCTGGGAACGGATCGTTCTCGACGTAGTCGGTGCCTTGTGTGAGCGCCAGCTTGCGGCGCAACACAACCGTCTCGCCAGATGCCGGTATGTTGCCACTCGTAAACGTGACAGTGCCGCCAGCGTCCGCGCCTGCCCCGCTGACGTTGTAGTGAGTGGTGAGCGTCTTGGTTGTCTCCACGCCGGTTGACGAGCGGATGATCACCTCCATCTCGCTGTCGGCAAATATCTTGAAGGTATAGTTGAACGCTGCGGTAGATCCATCGCCGCTTGCGCTGACTTTTGTGGTGGTCGAGGATACCGTCATCGCCTAATCTTTCCTTGCTGGTTGTATATGTCTTTCATCTTTATGAAGTCTCGATAAGCCACTGCCGTGTCGCGGTACTGCGGCATGTTTAAAACAACCTGCAGCCCAGCGTCGTAAAATCGATCCTCGACGTCACGCATGGCGTTGCGCTTTTCTTTCTCTGTCATGCCGCTGAACGCGACCGAGCTGATCAAGTTGTTGAGCGACTGCTTAAATGTTTCCGCTTTCTTGGTTGCCGGGTTCACCACGCTGATCGTTCTCTTGGCGACCCGCGTCCATTCGGACTGAAACGCATCACTAAAAGCAAACCCGTCCGCCTTTTCTTTGGCAGTGCGCAGAGGACCATTAAGGATGATCTGCAGTCTCTGCAGCGCGTTAGGCGCCTCGCCCCGCCGAACGTTGAAGGGGATGATTAGGTTGTATGCGGCAAGCACCGGATTGACGTCAAACCGCACACCCATCTCGCGCGGCTCACCAAACACGTCGTACTGAATTGCAGATGTCTCGTCGCTGGCACCGCCCATGATGACGCGGTCGTTTAGCATGGAGTCCCACTTCGCCATCGCATCGGTAAAGCTGCCGCCTGGACCCCCTTTCACCATGCCCACCAGCTCGTATTGGGGGTTGCCGTCAGGGCCAGGTTCCATGCCCTGCACTTCAGCAAGCGTGTAGTAATTTATCGCGCCGCTGGCTCTACGCTGCGTCGGATCAACTGCACGCTCACCAGCACGAACCGCTGCCGAGTAGGGGATAAATGATTTTAGCGGCCCTTCTGCAATAAAACTTATATCTTCTTTTTCAATAGACTTCACAATCTCGCCGACAGTCTGAATCATCGGCATCTCGGTAAGATATGTTGCCGCTGAAGCAATGGCGTTGTATGCCAAAGCGTTGCGCGCTTCGGGGTTGTTTGTGCGGCGCATACGCTCAACCGTCGTTGCGGCGATACCCAGCACCGCACCAACCGGCTCGAGTCCGGCGTAGCTCACATACGTCAAGGGACCGTTTGGCACGCCCGTGCGCGGGTCATACATCGGCAAATCATCCCCGTCCGCGTCCTTCGGCCAGTCGTCACCCTTGAATACCAGCGAATAAGGTCGCCAGCCCGGTGGCAGCATATTTCGTTGGCGTTCATCCCTTGGCATTGCACCCGTCGCGCGGCCAGACGAAGCGTATTCTGCAAAAGCGTACATTACGCCGTAGCCCATGCCTGCACGCGCAATCGCTTTTTGCCTAGCAACGGGGTCGCGGAAGTAACCACCCGACACGCCCATACGTTCCATAGCACGCAAGATTGCGTTTGTTGGCGCTTTTACAAACGGCAACAAGATGCGGCCAAAAAATGGGAGTCTGTTTCTTAAAAAACCTGCCGCCTCGTCCAGTACCCCAGTGTCCGTTGTCAAGGTATTGTAGCGTGCTGCCTCATCCGATTGTTTGGCATAGGATCGCGGGTCAAGGATGACCATTGCTGCGTTATCGACGGCTTCTTGATCAGATTTGCCCAACGCCTTTGCCATCATGGCTTGGTGGTACGCTTCGCTGTATAGCTCACCACGCTGCGAAAACACGCGCCAAAGATCGTCCGCCGCCATCAAAGCGCGTCCCGGTATGCGTATAATCTTGCCAACAGCGTCAGCGAAACGGCCTGGCATACCACTCAAGTTAAGCGCCTCGGCACTGATAGCCTTCAGCTCGCCGCCCTCGATTTTCGTTAGAGCGTCAGCGCCTTGCTCATACTTAAAGGTCTGACCCGCAACGATCAGCGAGTCCTTTAGTGATCGGCTGAATCCGTATATGCGCGCAATCGCCTGACCGGCATAGACGCCGTCCGCAGTGCTGCCAAAGCCAGCGCGACCGTAGCCCTTTGGACCAGCACCCACTGCCTTGCCAATGCCACGCTCAACGCCACCGACTAAACCAGCCAGCACTTCCTCGGCCGTCTGGTACGCCATGAACACAGGCGTGGCGAAGAAGTTCTTGATATGGGTGTAGGTCCAGCTCAACAAGCCGTTGACATACACTTCTTGAAACACGCCGTTAGCCTTGCTAAAAAAACCACGCAAAGCGTAACCGTGGACCGCAGATGAACCACCCTCGGCCTCTGCGCGCAACAGACCAGCGGCCAGCTTCTTTGCTTCCCTTGCTCCCCCAGTTGATCGCAGCATTTCTGCTGCTGCCACTGCTTGAGCTTCTGCGGTGCGCGCGCTCGCCGGGATGTTGAAGGCAGATAATGCGCGCGCGATTTCTGTCTGCATACCCTTGACCTGCATCTGAACCGCAGCGTGGACAGCCATTTGTTTTCGAAAATTTAACAAGGTTGTGGAATCGTCAGCGCCGTCGCGTATTGCTCGCGCTAAATCAGTCAGGCGTTCGCCTGATCGTACAAGCAGGATACGCGCTGCTGTGGCCTGCTCGGCGTTGAGCAGCTCGCCGGTCTTGCGTTTCAGAAGCTGGCGCGTAAAGCCCAGCTCATCCGCAAGAAGCCCCTCGGCCTCCTGCAGCGTTTCGCTTCGGCTGATAACGCCGCGCTTGGCTGCTTCTGTCGGATCAGCGTAGATTTCGCTGACCTCGTTAAACATATTCTTGACGTCGTCGCCGGTTTCTAAGCGATNNAAATTGAGGTCCAGACCCTTCGCACCGCTTCGCACAAAGTTTCTGACCCGCTCCGGTTCAGTTGCACCGATAGTGCCAACGGCGTCTGCTTCGTTTACCGCGCCCGTTTCTGTGCGCTCTGATCGCATGGACGCGCGTGCATCACCAATAACCTCGGCGACCGGGTCCGGGTCAAGCGCGTCAAGCGCCTCTGCAGTTGGCGGCGGATTGAGCGCGTCAGTAGTAACGCCGCCAGCTTCATCAAATCGCTGCTGTCCTTGTGGCGACAATAGTTGCGGAGCAAGCTCTTGTTGTCTTTCTTTGTACGCATCAGGCTCGCCTAGTTCGCGTTTTGGCAGCGCGGAGCCTTCTTCAACTGATGTCGGAACGCCCTCTTCTGCACGTCGCGGCGCCACGCCAAGCATCTTAAATAGCTCAATGATGACGTCACCCTTGCCAGCAACCTGCACGCCTTGGTCATCAGGCAATAGGGGGCCGCCACGGCGTGAGGCTTCAGCCGCTTGTTCAGATATAGCCATAAATTACCTTTGTTCTTTAAGTGTCGCCGTCTGCACGCGCGCCAGCCTGCATAACGCGGTTGCGTAAATCATCGGTCTTGACGTTTTTTGCGTACTTCACACCAAGCCGTGCGCCCTCAATAATTTTTTCTAAAGCGCCGCCAATAATCATGCCGTCAAGCGACTCACGCGCTTTGCTAATGATTAACGGATCGTTTTCTTGCTTTTCAACGACAAGCATAATCGCGTTTGCAAACGCGCCGCGTTCTTCGGGCGTGGCGCCCGACAACATTTTTGTGACAGCCGAGATCGCTCCGTCATTATCGGGCTGTGCGTTGATAAAATCCGCGATTCCGCCCCAAGCTAAACCACGCGCAAAGGGAGACATCACGGTAAATGCGCGCAAATACATCGCCGGTGTGACTGCCTGCAGACCAATCTCGCTCGCTATTTGAAATATGCTTTGCAGAATCTTGCTATTGGGCGGTTCGTTTACATACTCTACAAACGCTTCGTTTGCCCCTTTCGGAATTAGATCGTTGCCAAACTCCAACACAGCCGTGACCCCGTCGCGTATCATTTCGCTGCCAAGCACGGGCTTGTCAGATGCCAAGTCCACCCCGATAAGTTCGCCAACTTCACGCAGTCCCTTGTTCACTAGATCCACTGGCGTGCCAAGCAGCGGCAGCGTGTCACTCAGCGCCTTACCTGCGTCTCGGGCGCCGAGCGTTAATCCACGGCCAATGTCACGACCGACGCCGCCCTCCTGCTCTTTCGGCTTGTCATTGATCTTGATAGGGACGTCCATGACAATGCCGTATGCGTTGCCTTCGTTGTCGATCTTGACGTTGGCAAAGTCATCTATGCCAAGCTGCGAAAAGTCAGTCGCGCGGATAGACGCGGCCTTTTCGTACTCGTCAATGGTGTCGTCGATCGTAGTCATCAATCAAATATCCGCAGGTCTAATGCTTTGTTGAGCGTCCTGTTGAAAGCGAGCAACAGCAGATCTTCGTTACCTTTCGCCAGTTCTTTGGCAACCGCCACCTGCAACTGTTCAGTAGTCGCTGTGCGGGGGCTAGGTATCACGCCCCGTAAAGTGGGAGATAAAAGACTATAAGCACTGACGAGAGCGTCAGCTTTGAACGTCTCAAACTTCGCGTTGAATATTGCTTTCTGCTCGCCGATGAGCCGTTTGGACTCTTTCATAATATCGCGATACGAAGCTCTTGGGTTGTCTCGCTTGTATTGACGCAGAGCTTTCGTTGCGGCGTTGTAAGCTAATCGAGACGGCGAGCGCAGCAAATCCTTGTCTGTCTCTTCGGTGTAATTAAAGGTCGTTTTGAAATCTTGCAGCGAGTCTGTCTCCGCCTGATCTCGCTCAGTCTCCAGCGTTTGAAGCATTTGTATGTAAAATGACTTTGTGACGTTGTTCTTGTTACTAAGCAGTTCCTCAAAACTTAGATTGTCAAAAGATTCTTTTTCTGCCAGCTCTGTTTCAACCTTGTCGGTCGCGGCGGATTTTTTTGGGAACGCGCCGCCTTCGGACTCGGCCTCTAGGCTACGAATGACGGCATCAACTTGCGACGGCTTGTCGAAATAACCAGCCGAGAGCAACGTGTTAAGATCGGTTTTCGCTTTTTCGACAGCCTTTGGGTTGTCACGGTCCACATTGACAATTGACCTATACAATTGGTCGTTTGATCTGTTGTCCTCCGCTTCCTTCTGCTCGCGTAGACTTGTTCGCACTTTGACGATTTCGTTCGCCTGCTTCGTCGCCGCTTTAGCAATCGCGTCTATTCTCTCTGGCGTCAGGTTTTTTGCTGCGCCTTGAATGATTGCATCACTTAGTTTGCCGCGACGAAACTGTTCGACAATAGAAAGCACATCCGCGTCCGGTCCGTTAATAAGATTAGATAGTGTATTTTGCACCAAATCCTCATAGTAGGTGTCAATTCGCGCCTGTACTTCTTTTTCGCCCAAATCTGACAACGCATTCGTTATACGCTGTTGGCCTTCAAGCGCAGCCGCGAAACGCCGATTTAAACTGAGCGACAAATCTGCCGCCCGACTGATTGAGCTGTTGGTGTCAGTTGTGAGATTAGTCTTTCGTGCCTCAACTACACGCGCGTTGTTTGCTTTCATAAACCGAATGCGGCTCGCAGCGTTGATGCGTGCTGCTTCGCCTGAAAACGCGCGGCGGGCCATTGTGTTCAAGTTTGCGCTGTACTGTTTATTTAATACGCTGACGCCTGTTAAATACGCCTGCTCGGCAGCTTGCGGACTAGCCTCTCGCGCTGCTTTTGTTTCGACGTCTGCCATCGCTACTTCAAGTTGCAATGCCCGTGCTTTTGCTTCGCTATCGGCGCTGACCTGCGCCTTCTTTATGCCGAACGCGGCAACGTCAGCTCCAGCCTTTGCAAGCTGCTGACCTGACTCTGCAAACGCGCGTGCGGGTGCGGCCATCGCCGACGCACTGAGCTGGGCTGTCAAAAACCGACCCTGCCCTTGGCGTGGTCGATCTAGCTGTGCTGTATAAGTGGGAACCTTCATACGATCTGGCTCACTTGGTAGCCACCCTTGGCCAAAGTAGTCAGCGCGCTTATGCGCGCATCACGCGCTTTGATGTTGTAGGCCAGTTGTTGCTGGCGTCCTTCGAGCAGCGTCAACTGACCGGCTAGACGCTGATTGACGCCTTGCTGGCGCATACGTCCGGCTTCCGTTGCAGCCGTCAAACGTATGGTCTGGATGTCTTCTTCAGCTTCGCTTGCGCTTTCAGACAATACCTCCAGCGGCGTGCCGGTGGTGGCAAGCACGCCCGACTTGCGATAGGCTGTGCCAGCACGCGCCTGCAGTTTGTCAAACTGTTTGCGAAACCTGACGACTTCACGGCCACCGACACGCTCACGCAAATCAGCCTCTTGCTCGGCAACGCGCGCATTTCGGTCACGAACTTTTTTATTGTATTCAGCAGCCTGCATTGAGGCTTTGCCTGCCGCTCTCATACCTCTGGCGGTTTGCATCTGGCCGTATGCCGAGAACAATGTCCCAGCGATGGTTGCTCCTACTGCCATGTCTTCGCATACCTTTCGTAGTCAAGTTTGTTTGCGCCGTACATCGACATGTGGCCTTCGTGTTCCATGCCGAGAAACCTTGCCCAGCGTTTCAGCTCGGGCCAATCGCTGCGCATAGCAGCCTGCACCCGCCACATACCCTGCTCTTGTGCGATCTCGTTTAGCTTTTCGCGCACCAACCGCGCCACGCGGAACTGATGCCGCCCCACCCGACTGGCTCCTAGAAACCACGCCTCGCCAACACCCTGCCATAGCGGGAAGATCCCGGCAGCACCGATCAGGTGGCCGTTGTCGATGCCGGTAAACGCCATCCCCTCATGCACCAGCGTCGGCATAAAGTTGCCAAACTCCGGTGCCGGGCGGTTACGGTCGTCGTTTAGATCAGCCTCAAGCAGCGCCTCACCGTGCGCTATCTCAAACGGCACAAGCCTCACTGGTCGAATGTACTCAGTGTTGCATAGACCGCGAGGATGTTCATTGGCAGCGGCTGATCCTGCCGGATTGTCAGCTGCCCGTCAGTGTCGTAGTTGCCGTTAAGCTCGATCTCTTTGTCGCCAGTAAACAACGAGATGGGCGCGTCCATCGCTGTGGCAGATGATCTGAACGGGACAATGTCAAGGTTGTTTGCATCGCGTCCAACCTTCAGACCGACTGACCGAAACAGCCGCACCGTCAGCTCGTTGATGCGCTTGATCTTGCCCTGGCTCGTACCCATCGCACTGCCAGCGTCTACACGCAGGGTTTGCAGTGTCGAGTTGTAGGACAGCCCGGCGTGTGCCTTCGTGACGTACCGCTCCAGCGTGACCGCACCGCTCGATACTGTCTTGTCAGGATGAACGGAGCCGTCGCCCAGGATGCTGACAGTCTGGCCTTCAAGGTGACTGAGACCTGATAGCGACAACGTGGCCTGTGTGACTGTGGCGCCCGAACTGTGCGCCGCTGCGGGACCGACCACGCCACGCACGCAGCCCGTAAGATCGTTTGTGCTTTTGCCCGTATAGGTAATCACCTCGGTGCCAATTTTGATCGCGCCCGAACTGGGGAACGAAGAGGCGTCTGCCAGCGTGATGGTTGTCTGATCTGCGGCCTCGTCGCCAGCCAGCGTGCTGGTCACGCCTGTAAAGGTGAGCGAGCTGTCAACAAAGATTGCGTTGTTGACGTCAGTGCCAAAATCAAAGTCTCTAATAAACTCTACATATCGTTTGGTCGCGCCATTGATTGTGCGCTTGACCGCGACCCAAACCTGATCTTCATCAAGGTCGCCCGGTATGGAAGCAATGCTTTCCACGATTGCGTCACCTGTACCAAACACGCCGCCGATGATCTGACGTGACCAGCCGATCACCTGCTCCTCGCGCTTGTAGGTCATACACGCCAGCTGACCGTCGCCGCGACGGGTCCACAAAATGCTGTCGGGTTCCTGCTGGTAGGCCAGCTCTTCCAGACCGTTTTCCGTGATATGCTCAGAGATGAGCGCGACGTCTGGTGCAATATAGCCGTCAACGTCAAAATTAAACTGCAGCTCCAGCACCTTGCGTTTGGCGCGCTGCACAAACAGCACCGCGTTGCCTGCCTGCATGGGCGTCATGTCCGCAGCCCCGTGCGATGTTTGTTGCTTAATCTGTATGTTGGTCGGGGTGATCGCTTCGTCAGCGCCTGACGCCCTCACTACAAACTCGCCGCCCGATGTTCCCACAATCAGGTTTCGCGTTGATGCTAAAAACCTAATGACGTTTACGGTGTTAGAACCGATTGTGTAGACCATGCCGTCATCGGCTGCGGTCCCGCTCTCAAAGTTTTCAAAGTCGCCGCCCTGGCTAAAAAACAGCGTCTGCGGCTGCGAGCTGGTGCCAGCAAACACTAATCGCTGCTCATAGAATGCAACCGCGCGCGGAAAGCCGGTCGTCTTACTAAAGGCACCCAGTGACCATTCGTCAGTTGCAACCAACTTGCCCTGAATTGTGTGGCCGCTGTCTGCTGCCTCTGTGGCAAGATCAGCGCCGGGTGCCAAGGTGATGACGCTGTCAGTCACATCGACGACCAAAAAGCCGGTGGAGTTATTGTTCGAGGTTGTACCGCTGATGATGATTGTCTGGCCTATCTTGAATCCTTCATCAATAAACGCGGCCGCTGTGTCTTCGATGCGGTCGTTGTGCTCCAGTCCGGTGGCGTCCGGGTCGCCTTCGTGAAACGAGATTGTCGAAGCGGTGTAGCTAGGCAGGATCTCTGCGCGGCCGTCCTCCAGCTCCTGTGCCGTGCCGTCTACCACTGTTGCCGACGTAAACGCTGTTATCTTGATAAAACCGGCCTCGATCTTGACCAAGCGCCCCACGTCGTCAGCAGTGAACAGACTTGCGCTTGCTGTCAGTCTGATCGTGCCGTCGCGGCTGTCAGGCGTCAGCGTAGTGGTGGTGATGTTCTGATCGAGAAACGGGCCGCGCTGTGTCGTCACCTCGGTGAAGGTCCACGCCGTGTGACTTGTGCGCGTAATCTTATAGATAGGATGATTTGGGCTGACGACGTACATGACATCCGCAGCCTGGGCAAACTTCAGCCCCGCCAGATCTGATGCAGTATAAACAGTCGTCACTTCAACCGCTGACCCACCGGATTCAACCTGACCGCCGTCTCGATAGATACGGAAGTAAGTTGGCCCAAACTCAAGAACATACGCCTGTTCGACATTGAACTCGAACGGTATGAGCCGCACAGCGTTAGAGCTGTTTTTGACCTCAGACACAAACCGCGTTCCGGGCCGACGTGATAAACCACCATGCGGCTGGACCAGAAAGTTCTCAACTGTCTCGGCACCGTTATCATATTTGCTGATGTCGGTGCGCCCGAACAGCTTCGGCGTGATTTCACCCGCCGTAAAGTTTGCAAAGGCTTTGCTTACTTTTGGCACTAGAACCTCGAAGCAATCAGCACGTCAGACTCCGCATAACTTGCGCGATCAATGTTGACCGTGTTTGCAGGCGTGCCTTCGGTTGCATCTACGAACCGCGCCTCGGATAGTTTGTTTTCATACGTTGCCATAAGCATCTGCGAAAGACTGGCGCTGTTCACGAGGGCATACGATATGTCGGCGGCAAGCCGTGACGCGATGGACTCAATCAGGAGCTGGTCATACTCGTTGGGGTCTGTGACGCGCGCGACATAAATCATTTTGAATGGTGTCGTGCTGCTGATGATTTTGCGGCCTTCTACTCTAAAAACTGTATCTGGGTCTTCCGGCCGCAACACGCGCAGGCAGTATGGATCTGTCGGCAATGTGTGCTGATGGTCAAACTCAAACGCTGGTGTGTCGCTGTCGGCAGCGAGGCTGGTGCGCACGATCAGGCAGTTCCACGGATGTGCGCGCATGACGGCATCGCGGACAAACTCAAACCGCTGATTACACACGCGCGCCGCGCGGCTGTCTTCTGTCAGCGAGATGATGTTGCTCGCGCCGATCATGTTTAGCGCAGAGTTACAAATGTCTACGTTTGATGCCATCTTAAATCCTTTGAAAAGAAAGGGGGGACCGAAGCCCCCCCAATCAATCAGTCAACAATGTAGGTAATCTTAAACGACAGATCACCGGCGGTGTCGCCAGCAGCGTCGAACTTAAGTCCTACAAAGTAATGAGTATTCGGATCTGTGCTGTCGCCAGCGTCCTCGAATACCTTTTGACCCATTAGGTTGATATTTCTCGCCTCAAACGCAACCTCGGTGCCTGCGCCGCCAACGGCTGCACGCAAGTCAGTGATGGCACTAGCGTAACAATCGTCATCTTTTGCCGTCACATCACCGTCTGAGGTGTAGAGACCAACATCACAAGTATTTGTGGTGCCGGAATCTAGGTCGTCGTTGTAGAGGACAATGCTTACCACCGCTGCGTTTGTAGGCAACGGAGCCAACATTACCGTATCGCCAGCCGAAAGATCTGCAGCCGCAAGCGCGATCGTGCCGCAGGCGACACGCATCGAGCCGTGGAGCTGATGGACTGGACTGAACACTTGAGGGTCAGCAACATGATTTGCAGCGAGAGTTTGATTTACGTTAGCCATTTTTCAATCCCTCCCTTACTCGTTGCACGCTATTTCAACGACTTTGTCTTCTTCCATGCGGGTGGCACCAAACGTGGCGCAGTAATACACCTGCGTTGAATAAGACTTGTCACTGCGCTCATCGATGCGAGCCATAATGTCCTTG
>JGI25127J35165_1000269_pt1 | contig 16409 bp, 13 predicted proteins | sample ETNvirenome_2_30_FD_35165 | JGI IMG/M metagenome (IMG submission 35165) | reverse complement strand
GCAAAAGTTATGGGTAAGACTGAAGTTATACGAATTGCTAAACAAGCAAAAAAGGTATTAAAAGAAAGCAATAAGAAAAAGAAAAAATGACTAGAAGTATAGGTAAATGGAAACTCCCTCAACCGATAGATATTAAGGAAGAAAATGAATGGATACCCATTCCTAAAGTTGCAAGGACAGTTCCATTTGGGTATACGCAAAGTAATGAAGACCCAGACATTCTAGACCCTATACCCCTTGAATTAGATTTGTTAGAAAAGGCAAAGAGACATCTTAAACAGTATTCATATCGTGAAGTTGCTAATTGGTTGTCCAAACAATCTGGCAGATCTATTTCACATGTAGGGTTAAAGAAAAGAGTAGATAATGAGCGACAGCGTAAGAANAAAGCTGCTGGCCTCCGCAGNTGGGCAAACTATGCGGAAAAGGCAATCGCCAAGGCGAAAGAAATCGAAGCCAAAAGAACGGGCGCAAAAGTCTAAACAAGTAACTATTAAAGAAGTTGATCTTAAAACTGAGAAACTTCTGCCGATAGAAGAAGAACGAAATGTTATATTTAAACCTAATGATGGGCCGCAAACAAATTTTTTAGCGGCTAGTGAAAGAGAGGTTTTATATGGGGGTTCAGCAGGAGGTGGTAAGTCTTATGCCATGCTTGCTGACCCTTTACGCTACATGGGACACCCTGCATTTAGTGGACTATTGTTACGTCACACTACTGAAGAATTAAGAGAACTTATATTTAAATCGCAAGAGTTGTACCCAAAAATCTGGCCCGGAATAAAATGGTCAGAAAGAAAGATGCAGTGGACCGCACCATCTGGCGCAAGATTGTGGATGTCTTATCTGGATAGAGATGAGGATGTCTTGCGATATCAGGGTCTAGCATTTAGCTGGATAGGGTTTGACGAGTTAACTCAATGGGCCACACCATACGCATGGAATTATATGCGATCTCGTCTACGATCCACTGCCCCCGATTTACCTATCTACATGAGGGCTACAACAAACCCCGGAGGTAGGGGGCATCATTGGGTCAAAAAAATGTTTATTGATCCATCTGCATATGATAGACCTTTTGACGCTACAGATATTGAAACAGGAGAAACTTTAAGATACCCAGCAGGACATTCTAAAGCTGGAAAGCCACTTTTTAAAAGGAGATTTATCCCGGCTCGTTTATCTGACAATCCATATCTTTGCACTCAAGGTGACTACGAAGCAATGCTTTTGTCTTTACCTGAACAGCAAAGAAGACAATTGTTAGATGGTGATTGGGATATTAAAGAGGGTGCTGCTTTTACAGAATTTAATAGGGATGTTCATGTTATTGAGCCTTTTGACATTCCTTCTAATTGGGTTAAGTTTCGTGCTTGTGATTATGGGTATGGTAGTTATTCTGGTGTTCTTTGGTTCGCTGTTGCACCTTCTGAACAAATTATTGTTTACCGTGAGTTGTACGTTTCTAAAGTTCTTGCAGCGGATTTGGCAGATCAAATTTTAGATCTTGAAGCTGGTGATGGTAATATTAAGTATGGTGTTCTTGATAGCTCTTTATGGCATAAGCGTGGAGATACTGGACCTAGTTTGGCAGAACAAATGATAATGAAAGGGTGTAGGTGGCGACCTTCAGATAGAAGTAAAGGTAGTAGAGTTTCTGGAAAGAACGAAATACACAGAAGATTACAGATAGATGAGTATACAGACGAACCGAGACTAGTATTTTTTGATAACTGTACAAATACAATATCACAATTACCAGCATTGCCAATTGATAAAAGAAATCCAGAAGATATCGACACACATTCAGAAGATCACTTGTATGATGCGTTGCGTTATGGTATAATGTCAAGACCAAGGTTTAGTATCTTTGACTATAATCCTACAGGTAGACCACAACAAACAATGTCAGTTGCTGACGCAACATTTGGGTACTAAGGAAAAAATACATGGCTGATGATGAAATTATGATGGAAGATGACGCTATTGCGTTAGAAGATAGTGAAAACTCTATAGAGGACGATGCAGATATAGCTGGCATTGTTCCTTTTATTATGGAGAAATTTACTCGCGCAGAAGACTATCGTTATCAAGATGAAGAGCGTTGGTTAAAGGCGTACAGAAATTATCGGGGTTTATATGGACCTGACGTGCAGTTTACTGAATCTGAAAAGTCTAGAGTATTTATTAAGGTAACTAAAACAAAAACACTTGCTGCCTATGGGCAAATTGTTGACGTGTTATTTGCGGGTCAAAAGTTTCCTATAACAATTGAACCAACAGAGCTTCCAGAAGGAGTTGTTGAAAGTGTTCATTTTGATCCTAAAGCTCCACAAGATACCACAGATACAGATGCGTTGGAAAGTCCATATGGTTTTGAAGGAGATGGGCAAGACTTTCCTCGTGGTGCTACACAAAATTCTTTATTAGAAAAGTTAGGAGCTTTACGTAATAAACTTTCTCCTGTTGAGGATAAATTAAAAGAAGGTCCGGGTACAACACCCACCGCCATTACATTTAGTCCTGCACAAATTTCTGCAAAGAAAATGGAGAAGAAAATACAAGATCAATTACAGGAGTCTAGTGCTAATAAATATTTGCGATCCACTGCTTTTGAAATGGCATTATTTGGCACAGGTGTAATGAAAGGACCGTTTGCTGTAGATAAAGAGTATCCTAATTGGGGAGAAGACGGTCAATATGATCCTATGTTTAAAACAGTTCCACAGGTATCCCATGTATCTGTTTGGAATTTTTATCCTGATCCTGACGCTAACAATATGGAAGAAGCACAGTTTGTAATTGAGAGACACAAACTTTCAAGAACACAATTACGTAATCTTAAAAAGCGTCCGTACTTCCGTGACAATGTTATTGATGATTGTATTTCTATGGGAGAAAATTATACAAAAAAATATTGGGAAGATGATTTAGAAGATTACGCACCTGAACATGGTATTGAGCGTTTTGAAGTTCTTGAATATTGGGGAACTATAGATACAGAAATGCTTGAAGAGCAAGGTGTGGAAATACCAGACGATTTAAAAGATTTTGATGAACTTCAAGCAAACGTATGGGTAACAAACGATAAAATTATTCGTATGGTCCTTAATCCATTTAAACCTGCTCGTATTCCTTACATGGCTGCTCCATATGAACTTAATCCGTACAGCTTCTTTGGTATTGGTCTTGCTGAAAACATAGACGATACACAAACTCTGATGAACGGCTTTATGCGTATGGCTGTTGATAATGCNGTATTGTCTGGTAATTTATTAGTTGAAGTAGATGAAACAAACTTAGTGCCGGGGCAAGACTTAGCCTTGTATCCCGGCAAAGTATTTAGAAGGCAAGGTGGCGCACCGGGACAAGCAATATTTGGAACTAAGTATCCAAACGTGTCCAGTGAAAACATGATGATGTTTGACAAGGCAAGACAACTTGCAGATGAAAGCACGGGCTTTCCATCATTCGCCCATGGTCAAACAGGTGTGGCAGGTGTAGGTAGAACCGCTAGTGGTATATCAATGTTGATGAATGCTGCCAGTGGTAGTATTAAAAATGTAATTAAAAACGTAGACGATTATCTTTTACGTCCGTTAGGTGAAGGTCTGTTTAGATTTAATATGCAGTTTGACTTTGATCCTGACATTAAAGGTGATCTAGAAGTAAAAGCAAGAGGCACAGAAAGTCTCATGGCTAACGAAGTAAGAAGTCAAAGACTCATGCAGTTCTTACAAATCTCAAGTAGTCCAACCCTTGCACCATTTGCAAAGTTTCCTTATATTATTAGAGAGATTGCAAAGGCAATGGACTTAGATCCCGACAAAGTTACCAACAACATGGGTGACGCTGCTATTCAAGCTGAAATAATGAAAGGCATGATGCAGCAGCAACAAGCACAAGGCGGTCCACCTCCAGCAGGTGCAGACGCTATGGACCCGACAGGTGCAGGTGGTGGCACTATAGGAACAGGTATGGCTCCGGGTCCGGGTCAACAAGGATTTACAGGAAATGCACAAGGAAATACTGAGCAAGCTCAAGCCGCTGGTCAGCAACAACCGCCAGTGGCAAGCATTCAATGATTATCTTGATGAATTAATTTCACAAGAACATAAGTCTCTTGAGCAAGGTGATAACATGACAATTGTTCACAGATCACAAGGGGCTATAAATTGCTTACGTAAGTTAAAGCAACTTAGGGATGAAGTAAATGGTAGCGGGACTAGCTAGACTTATATCAAAAGGTGGAAAAGAAATAGCTTCTGAAATGGAAGACCTATTTTCTTCTGCAGCTAAACGTGAAGCAAGAGATGTACCAGACGCTCCTGTAGAGGAAGCTCCTACACCTGTGGCTAGAGAAATACCAGACGCTCCTGTGGAAGAAACACCTACACCTGTGGCTAGAGAAATACCTGATGCGCCCGTAGAGGAAAGACCTGCACCCGTAGCTAGAGAAATATTTGGTGAAACTGTAGAGGAAACACCTGCACCCGTAGCTAGAGAAACTATAAAAGAAATACCAGAGGTAGATGAAAGTGCTAGTTTATCAGATGTTTTAGATTATACAGATGAGAGTATTGAGGCATGGAAAAAACTAAATAAACATGAAGAGGCAGGGCAAAGACGATATAGAAATGAAGAATTAGAAAAAGCTGCACAAGATTTATATGAAGAAAAAATAACAGAAGATCAATTTAAAAAATTAAGAGATGAATTAAAGCCTTCTAAAGTTTATAATACTGTTCCCGATTTGTATGATCCTATAGATATAAGAGGAGCATTAGGAAAAAACGCTGAAAAATATGGAATTGTTGGTGTTAATAGAAATATAAAAAAGAATACACGAGTTACTTCTAGATTTGATATCAACGCATATGATAAGTATGACGTGTATGCGGTAACGGTATACGATGTGTCCGGTCCTAAAAATGTACATAAAGGTTTTTCCTCTACTGCAGTTTTAAAAAATGTAGAATTTGGTTATTCTCCAGAAAAATCTTTTAATATAGCGCAAGGAAAAAGTAAATCTCCTTTTGCAACAATGGAGGGAGATTGGCAAAATGTAGCTCCTGATTCTGCAAAAGAATTAGCAGAAGACGCATTAAAGAGTGGAGAGTGGGCAGAAGTAGGATTTGATCCTGCAGGTAGACTTTCTTTTTATAACAGGGAAACAGGAGATCCTGTATTTGAAGCTGACGAAGTTATTCAAGTAGGTCCAATGGTTTTAGCCAAAGGGATTAAAACACCTACTAAAGAACAAATGGATAAGTTAATTGTTAAAACTAAATCTGGCAATCCAGTATCTTATAATGAAGGTGGCATGGCTATGAATAAAAAAACAATGTCAAAGCAAATGGAGCTATTTCAAGAAGGAGGTTTGGCTGATCAAGGCGGTGAAATAGATATAGAGTCTGGCAATGAAGTGCCTACAGGTTCATTAAAAGAAGAAGTACGTGACGATATTCCTGCTAATCTAAGCGAGGGTGAGTTTGTTATGCCAGCTTATGCTGTTAGATTTCATGGCATTGATAAGATGATGCAGCTTGTAGATGAAGCTAAAGTTAAGCTAGAGCGCATGGAACAAATGGGTATGATGGGTAATTCAGAAGAAGCAACATTACCAGATGATACATTATTAGAGGGTGGACAAAAAGAACAAGAAGCGTTAAACTATCAAGTAGGTGGCTATGTGCAACCTGTTGTAGGCGCACCAGTACGACCATATGTTCCGGGTCAAACTGTTTTTTCACCTCCACCTGCCGCTTCTTCTATTCCACAACAATCCTCTACCGTAGCAAGTCAATTTAATATACAACCTACCCCTCAAACGTATCAACAACAAACAGGTTATACACCTCCAGTAATACAGCCTGTACCTATTCAAGAAAGACAAACTACTCCTAGATTTAAAGATTATTTAATTTCATCTGGAGGTAAATACGACGAGTTAAGAGAATATGTAAATGATGCAGGTAATATATTAACTATACCTTTTATACAAGGTAGACCTATTTATCCAGTGCCTGAAGGTTATAGACTACGAAAAACAGATTCTGTTGAATCTGATGAAGTAACAACTACAACAACTACGGTGACACCTAAAGAAACTGATGGCGAAGATTCGGTAACTGTTACAGGTAAAAATCAGGCAAACATCGGAGGTCTTTCACCCGGAGAAGTAGCATCAGGCGTATCAAAAGATAAATCTGTACAAAATAAAATTGGACTTAGTTTAAGTGAATTAAATAAAAGTCCCATGTCTAAAGTAGCATTAGGTTTTGCGTTGGGCGGTCCTATAGGGGCAATAGGCTCAGTGATAGGTTTAGCTGCAACAGAAATGCTTGGAGTTAATATACCTAGTATAACAGATCTAGCATCTAAAGTATTTGGAAAACCACAAAATCAACTTAGTCAAACAGAGTTAGATCAAATTAGTAATTTAACTTCTGCTCAAACTCAAGCAAGTATTGCAGAGTCATTAGGAGTTGATTCTTTATCAGGAAACTACGGCAATAAACCGGGAGATATAGACGTAGCAACAGGTGGTATTTATAATGATCGTGGTATTGCTATGGCTGTAGATCTAACAGGTAGAATAATAGGTCAGGCTACGGGACCAGACGATGATCTACCTAGTTTCAACAGTATAGGTTCTTGGGGTAAGGAGCTTTCTACTTCATTTGATACAGGATGGTATGGTGGTCCTCAAGGTCCAGCAAGTTTACAAGATATGGACAAAGAAACGCTTGATAACTATGGAAAATATGCTGAAGCTGTAGGAGGTAAAACTAAACAAGATTATGAAGATGAAGTAGGAAATAGAGATTTTGATGACTTAATGGATATAGGAGAAGATAGAACAAAAGAGGAAATAGCACTTGATGATGAATTAGAAGAACAGGAGGCTGCAGCAGAGCAAGCAGCAGCCGAAGCAGCAGCCGAAGCAGCGGCGGCAAAAGAAGAGACACTAAGTCAAGATGAAAGAGATGAAATGGAAGATAGCGGTGCAAATCCAGATACTGGTCAAAGTCCCGCTGAAGATATGGGAGATATATAACAAAACGTGGTCTAGCTGCACGTTAAACAGCTATATATGTTGGCTACCTAACCCCCCTACTAACATGGCTACGGTTAGCCCCTACAGGAGAAAGACACAATGTCTGATACAATAATGGCTGAAGAAGTAAAGCCCGAAACTAAAGTAGCGTTTATGGCAAAGCCATATTCACGAGATGATAAAATAAAACAAGAAGAAGAAGAACTAGAGCAATTGTTAAAAGCTCAACGTGGAGAAACAGAGGAGGAAACAGAAGAGGTAAAAGCCAAAGAAGAAGAGCCTACTTCTGCTGAAGAAAAAACATTTAAGAAAAGATATGGTGACTTACGCCGCCATACACAAGAAAAAGAAAAAGAGTTTCAAACTCAGATTGATGATCTTAAAAGACAGCTTAAAGCTGCGTCAGAAAAAGAAATTAAATTGCCACGTTCTGAAAAAGAATTAGAAGAATGGGCATCTGAGTATCCTGATGTTGCAGCTATAGTAGAAACCATAGCTATTAAAAAAGCAAAAGAGCAAGCTGCTGCGTTAGAAGAACGTATAAAGAAAGTTGATCAACTTGAGTACACTGCTAAAAAAGAAAAGGCAGAAGCCGAGTTATTAAGAATACATCCTGACTTTGCTGAAATAAGAGACAGTGATGATTTCCATACGTGGGCTGAAGAGCAACCTCGTTGGGTACAAGATGCTTTGTACGAAAACGATGATGATGCAAAGTCTGCTGCACGAGCTATAGATCTGTATAAATCAGATAAAGGTATTAGCAAAAAGAAATCATCGGGCAAAGATGCAGCTAAGTCTGTGCAAACAAAAACTTCACGTAGTAAACCGCAAGACGATGAAAGGTCTACGTATCTACGTGAATCTGAAGTTCAAAGAATGTCTGCCCATGAATATGAACAACATTCTGAAGAGATCATGGAAGCTATCCGTTCTGGTAAGTTTGTCTATGATGTATCTGGTTCTGCCAGATAAAAACAGTTGACAAATGGTTATCTGTAAGTATAACTATAGTCATCAGTAGTCTATGTGAGTAGCTATCACATTTACTACTGTCAAGCAAACAACATTCAGCTTTCGGATTACCTGACGAACACGGCCCGTTATTATGTAAGTAGGCCAACTTACACTATAATGCACCCGTAGTGAATCAGCCCCTGATGAGTCTGGTTAGTTTGCATCTGTAATAATGCTAAACTAGGAGATTATATAATGGCATTTAATACCGCTGCTGGGTATGGTAATCTTCCTAACGGCAATTTTTCACCCGTCATTTACAGCAAACAGGTGCAACTTGCTTTCCGCAAGGCATCTGTTGTTGAGGCGATCACCAATAACGATTACTTTGGTGAGATTGCTAATATGGGTGATTCCGTTAAGATTATTAAGGAACCCGAAATTACAGTTAAGGAATATGCTCGTGGTACTCAAATCACGCCGCAAGACCTTGATGATGAAGACTTCAGCCTTACGATTGACAAAGCTAATTACTTTGCTTTCAAGGTTGATGACATTGAAGAAGCTCACAGTCATGTGAACTTCCAGTCGGTTGCGTCAGATCGTGCGGCGTATCGACTTGCTGATCAGTTTGACCAAGACGTACTTGGTTATCTTTCTGGTTTTAAACAGTCTGCTATTAGCAGCCGTGCTGATACCGCTAACGATGTTGTCAATGGCAGCAAAGCGGTTGATACGGCTGGATCAGATGAACTTCTTACCAGCATGAAACTGGACGCTAGTGACTTTAACGGTGGTTCTTCAGGGAACTCTATCGTAGTCAAACCACGTACGGGTGGTGATTCTTTGAATACAACAACGGCTAATGCTACGCCGCTTCAAGTTATTGCTCGTATGTCTCGTAAGCTTGATCAGCAAAATGTTGATACTGCTAGTCGTTGGCTTGTTGTTGACCCTGTATTTGCAGAACTTTTGAAAGATGAAGATTCTCGTCTTTTAGATTCTGACTTTGGGGGGTCTGGCTTGCAGAACGGGCTAGTCTTCAACAACATTCATGGTTTCAAAGTTTATATGTCAAATAACTTGCCTGAAAAAGGTAATGGCCCAACCGGGGCAACGGCTACAGGTAGCACCCATTTTGGTGTTCTTGTTGCTGGGCATTCTGGTGCGGTTGCTACTGCAGAGCAAATCAACAAAACTGAAACCTACCGTGACCCTGACAGCTTCGCTGACATTGTTCGTGGTATGCATTTATATGGTCGCAAGATTCTCCGTCCTGAGTCTCTTGTTAATGCCATATATGTTTCTGGAATTTAAGGGGAGGATTGAACTATGGCTACATTTGATATGACTTCCTCTGCTACTGCTGGCGTTGCGTCCAACTCAATCGCTGCGCTTCCTGCAAGTAGAAGTGGCTTAAATTTACGTATTGTTGAGGCAATTCTTGACATTGAGAAAATCACTGATTATTCTTGTACAAACGGTGATATATTTCAACTTCTTGAAATTCCTGCTAATACAATGGTACTATTTGCTGGAGCAGAAGTTCTTAAAGCTTTCAACGGATCTTCACCAACTGTAGACATTGACTTTGCCGCAGGTGATGACATTGTCGATGGTGGTGACGTTACTAGCACAGGTTTTCTTGCTTCGGGATCTAACGGGGCTGCAATGACAACCTCTGGTACTATTACCTTTACGCAGCATGTAACTACGACAGATACAATTGATGTTAAATTAATTGCATCTTCTGCTGACGTAACGGAAGGTCGTCTGAGAGTTTTAGCTGGTGTTGTTGATACAAACGGCGCACAAGAACTTGCAGTTGAAGTTTCTCGTGATCAAGCGTCTTAATTAGACGTTCATTAAAGTGTATGGGGGTGGTATAATGCCACCTCCATATGCACATGAATTAAGGAGATAAGTGATGGCAATCACTACTGCAATGTGTACCTCTTTTAAATCAGAGCTTCTTGGTGGCACTCACGATTTAGATACACATAGCATTAAGCTTGCTCTCATTAAAGCTAGTCCCTCTGGTACTTATGGAGCAGCTACTACAAATTATTCTGACGTAACTGGTAATAGTGATGAAGCGTCTGGAACAAATTACTCTGCAGGAGGACAAGTTCTAGATGGTGCTTCTATCTCTATTGACGGAACAACAGCTATTGTAGACTTTACAGATGAAGTTTTTTCCAATGTAACCGTCTCTACAGACGGTTGTATTATTTATAACTCAAGCCAAAGCAATAAAGCTATTTGCACAATTAGCTTTGGTGGAACGGTTTCAGCAACTGCTGGTGATTTAACAATTGGATTTCCTGCNGCTGGAGCGTCAACGGCAGTAATTAGAATAGCATAATTTATGGCTGTAATAGCATCTTCAGCACGATACGGTTCTGGTCTTTATGGAACTTCTAAATATGGAGTAGTCAATCTAGATGCTACTCTTACAGGAGTGTCTGCTACAGGGGCTATTGGAACTATCGTACCTCAAGCGGATTCTTTAATTGTTTCTGATGCAGTATCTGCTACAGGTTTTATAGGAGAAATAAACGCTTTTATTACGGCATCTTTAACAGGTGTTTCAGCTACAGGTGCAATAAATACTGTATCTGAAAACGTATCTGAGAAATTAGATTCTGTATCTGCTATAGGTAGCATAGGAGCAACAACTCAAACTGCAGTAGTATTTAATTTTCAAGCTGTTAAAGATCAATATAGTAGAAGTAGAACAGTTAAAATACCAAGAGCAGCTTAATGTCTACAGCAGCAGAAAGAACAGTAGATATACCTTTTGAAAATAGAAAAGTGTTAATACCTCGTGGCAGTACATCTAATGATCGCACTGTAAAAATAAAATTTGAAAATAGAATTATTTATATAGAAAAACAGTCTACATCAAATGAAAGAACTGTTTATGTTACGGAGATAGCCTAATGTCATTTAAATGGCCTTCTAAAGATAAAGACGAACAATTAGATTATAGTGTAGATTGGTCTAGATTTTTAAGCACTGCTACTATTAGTTCTGTTACGTGGTCTGTGCAAACTTCGGAAATAGGTAAAACTACGCTTGCTTCAGGTCAAACATTAACAACTGCATCTGGAAGTTCAGTTACAGATAACATACAAAATGTTTCTCAATCAAATACAACAACCGTTGCAACTATTAACATAGGTGGTGGAGTTAATAATAGAGAGTACACATTTACGTGCAGCATGGTAGATAGCACAGGAAGCACTGCTGAACGTACTATAAAACTTGTTATAAGAGAAAAATAATGGCTTATAATTTTTTAGGGGTTGTCAACGATATAAATAGAAGACTAAATGAAGTTGAGCTTACATCTTCAAATTTTAGCACAGCTAATGGTTTTTATGCTCATGCAAAAGACGCTGTTAATTCTTCGTTACGTTATATTAATCAATCGGAATATCAGTGGCCTTTTAATCATGTTGAACAAGAAGATACATTAACGGCAGGTACTTCTCGATATTTATTTCCTGCTGATTCTAAAACAGTTGATTTTGATTCATTTAGAATTAAAGAAAATAGTTCATTGGGTAACTCAACTGTTAAATTACCTACTCTCGCGTATGAAGAGTACTTAGAAAAACATGTATCTCAAGAGTACTCAAGTTCAACTAACAATAGGGGTGTGCCAAGTAGAGTTGTTCATTCTCCTTCTCTTGAGTATATTATGACTCCTGCCCCAGATAAAGCGTACACAGTGATATATGAGTATTACCGTATACCTGTAGATTTAGAATTACATGATGATGTTCCAGAAATACCGGAAAGATTTAAGCATGTTATTGTAGATGGTGCTATGTATTATGCTTATTTATTTAGAGGCAATACTCAAGACGCACAATTATCTAAACAAAAATTCGATGATGGTATTAAGAGTATGCGCTCCCTACTTATTAATCGTTATCATTATGTAAGATCTTACATGATAGTTCAAAATACAGGCGGTGGTGGTCGCATAGGTTACGCTAGATTACCTCTTGGATAGTATATAATGGCAGATAGATGGCAAACATATCCTATTGAATTTAAGGGTGGTTTAATTACAAATCTAAGTCCTTTGCAGCAGGGTATTAATGCACCGGGAAGTGCTAGAATACTACGTAACTATGAACCTTCAATTGAGGGTGGATATAGAAGAATTGAAGGCTTCAGTAAATATGATAGTAATCAAATTCCTCCATATGGTTCTCCTGTTGTACATGGGGCTAGTCAAACAGGCACGACTCTTGTAATTGGAAACATACACACAACTCCTGTAGTAGGGGATACGTTAACTATTACAGGTGTGTCGGGTACGTACACTATAGCAAGTGGTGGCGTAACATATGATTCTACTAATAATAGAGCAACTCTTACTTTAACTAGTAGTTTAAATTCAAGTCCAGCTAATGCAGCAGCAGTTACTTTTGCAACTACTACAAACAAATATTTAATAAATGGGATAGCAAGTTGGGAAGATTCTGCTATTGTTGCAATTAACGATGATATATTTAAAACATCAGGATCTGGAACTACACATATAAATATACCAAACTATGGCACGGTATTAGTTAATGGCGGTAGCCAAACAGGCACAAGTTTAGCTGTTGACGGGCTTACTTCTGCCCCACAAGCAGGAGATGTATTTAAAATAAACAGTGTCGATTTAGTATACACAGTTACTGCTGACGCTACGGTATCTTCTGGTGGAGCAACATTAAGTATTAACCCGTCTTTAGCTAGTAGCCCTGCTAATGATGCAGCGATTACTTTTTTATCAACTAGCAGAGATGGTGCTGTAAAGACTAGATTTGCAAAATATAATTTTTCGGGTACAGAAAAAATAGCTATAGTAGATGGGGCTAATGCTCCAGCTTTATATAACTCAAGTGTATTTACTGTTTTAGACAGCGCACCAGCAGAAGTAATATCTGCAAGTTATGTAGCAGACTTTAAAAAATCTTTGTTTTTTGCAAAGGGATCTACTGTTACTTTTACCGCACCTTATACGGACAATGATTTTTCAGTTGCTACAGGTGGGGGGAGTATTAACGTAGGGTCTACTGTAACTGGCTTAATAGTATTTCGTGAACAATTAATTATTTTTACAGAAACTAATATACAACAACTCGTTGGTAATAGTGTAGCAGATTATAGATTACAACCTATTGCTAGTGATATAGGATGCTTAGAAGGAGATACAATAAAAGAAATTGGTGGCGATGTAATGTTCTTAGGACCAGATGGATTAAGAATGTTAAGTGCTACAGAACGTATAGGTGATTTTGGTTTAGCCTCTGTTTCCAAAATAATACAAGATAATATGACTAACTTTATTCGTGATAATACTTCGTTTATAAGTGTAGTTATAAGAGAAAAATCACAATATCGTTTACTAGGTTTTAACACGAATTATACACAAGAAAATGCTCAAGGCATTATAGCGACACAGTTTGCTGAACAAGGCGGTGCTAATATGGGATTTTCTGAAACTAGAGGAATAAAAGCTCACGCAGCAGACAGTAATTATAATGGTAAAACAGAAGTAGTCTTATTTGCAAATGATGATAGATATGTTTATCAAATGGAAAGTGGAAATAGTTTTGATGGGTCAAATATATCCACTACTTTTGCTACTCCCCATATGCCAATATCAGATCCTAGAGTAAGAAAAACTTTTTATAAAATGTTTTTATATACAGATCCACAAGGCAGTGTTAACTTTAACACAAGTTTAAAACTAGACTTTGACGCAAAAAACATTATTCAACCTAATTCAATTTCTTTTGACAATAGTGATGGTCAAGTAGGGTTTTATGGATCTGGTTTTTTTGGATCAACTACTTACGGTGGTAAACTTCAAAAGTTATTTTCAACTCAAGTAATAGGTTCTGGTTTCTCTGTTTCATTTCAATTTAATTCAGATAGCACAGATCCTCCATTTTCACTAGATGCACTCACCGTAGAATACGGTACTAACGATAGAAGGTAAAAACTATGGGTAATGGATATACTCGAAATGATACTTCAAATAATATTGCGGATGGTAATGTTATTAACGCAGCGGATTTGGATGGCGAGTTTGACGCAATTGAAGCTGCATTCGTAGAAACTACGGGTCATACACATGATGGCACTGCTGATGAAGGTGCGCCTGTAACGGTAGTTGGTCCTGTACAAGACTTTGTAGTTTCAGCCACTGAAATTAAACCAAAGACTACCAATACACTTGATATAGGAACTTCAGGACTTCAGTTTAAAGATTTGTACATCGATGGCACTGGCTACATTGACGCTGTAGACATTGATGGTGGTAACATCGATAACACTGTGATAGGTGCGTCTACTGCCGCTGCGATTACAGGAACAATTATCACAGCAGAAACATCTTTTGTACCTGATGCTTCTGATGGCGCAACATTAGGTACTTCATCTTTAGAATTTAGTGACTTGTACTTAGCGGATGGGGCGCAGATACTTTTTGGTGACGATCAAGATACGACTCTTACACACACTGACGGTGCAGGTCTTACCTTAAACTCCACTAATAAATTAGCCTTTGGTGATGCAGCTAGCTTTATTCAACAAAGCAGCGATGGAGTTCTTCGCATAGATGGAGAAGCTACCATTGACCTCAATGCATCAACAGTGGTTACTGTTAGCAATGATCTTAAATTAAACTCTGATTCTGCCGTTTTAGGATTTGGCGCAGACAATGACACTACTCTCACGCATACAGATGGTACAGGTCTTACTCTAAACTCTACTAATAAATTAACTTTTGGTGACGCAGCTAGTTTTATACAGCAGAGTGGTGATGGTGTTTTAAGAGTAGATGGAGAAGCAACTATTGATCTTAATGCATCAACAGCGGTTACAGTTAGCAACGATCTTAAATTAGACTCTGATTCTGCTGTTTTAGGATTTGGAGCAGATAATGATACCACTCTCACACATACAGATGGCACAGGACTGACTCTTAATTCTACTAATAAATTAACCTTCGGTGATGCAGCTAGTTTTATACAGCAGAGTGGCGACGGTGTTTTAAGAATAGACGGAGAAGCTACCATTGACCTCAATGCATCAACAGCGGTTACGGTAAGTAATGATCTTAAATTAGACTCTGATAGTGCAGTTCTAGGGTTTGGCGCAGACAACGATACAACTCTTACACACACTGATGGCACAGGGCTGACTCTTAATTCTACTAATAAATTGACCTTTGGCGATGCAGCCAGCTTCATTCAACAAAGTAGTGATGGTGTTCTCCGTATAGATGGAGAGGCTACTATTGATCTTAATGCGTCTACGGCTGTTACAATTAGTAACGATCTTAAATTAGACTCAGATGATGCAGTTTTAAGTTTTGGTTCGGACAGTGACATAACTATTACGCATGACCCTGATGATGGTTTAAAATTTAAATCAGTAGCAACGGGCGATGATAATCCTTTTGTGCTTACATTGGAAACAGGCGAATTAAATATTGAAGCTAACGATAAACTAGGGGTTATTAATTTTCAAGCTCCTAATGAGCAAGAAACTGGTGATGCTCAAAAGGTAGCCGCTGGCATAGAAGCTGTATCAGAAGGTGACTTTTCGTCTACTTCAAACGCTACGTCTTTGGTGTTTAAAACAGGAGCATCAGAAGATGCGGCTGAAAAGGTACGAATAACCAGCGCAGGTCTGGTTGGGATAGCCGCCACTAGCCCGTCCTCCAGACTTTCACTAGGTGATACTACCGTCAATTCCAACAACACCATTACATTTGGTAAACGAGTTACGTCATCTCAAAGTAATTTACCTTTGATTGGACATGATAGCAGTGATGGCGCAGCCTCAGATTTGGGAATTTGTGCTACCAGCTCTTCGGGAAAAATAAATTTCTACACAGGAAATGATTCAGGTGGATTTGGGACTGGTTCAAACGATAAAAGAATGGAGATTGATAGTAAGGGTCAAGTCGCTATTTCAGGCAGCAGCACTTCTGTTGATACTACTCCAACCACAGATGGACTTCAGCTTTATTTCAAAAATGATGTCGGAGCAGGAGTTGTTGCCGCAGCTTCATCCTCAACCTTAGGGAATATAATCTTTCAAACAAGTCCATCAGGAGGCGGTGCAACTCAAACATCATTTACAGTTAATGCACTACAAAACATTGTCATGGCCGCTGGAAAAGGCATTGATTTTGCTAATAACGCTCACCCCATTTGGTGACGCAGCTAGTTTTATACAGCAGAGTGGTGATGGTGTTTTAAGAATAGACGGAGAAGCTACCATTGACCTCAATGCATCAACAGCGGTTACAGTTAGCAACGATCTTAAATTAGACTCTGATTCTGCTGTTTTAGGATTTGGAGCAGATAAT
>JGI25127J35165_1000268_pt1 | contig 16418 bp, 9 predicted proteins | sample ETNvirenome_2_30_FD_35165 | JGI IMG/M metagenome (IMG submission 35165) | reverse complement strand
GACACTTACACTAGATATTTATTAACAGGAACAGGTGTAAGGAAAGATGTCTCTAATGCTATAAGATTACAATATATGAGTGGTAGTTCTGTACTTAACGCTACCCAATACGATTTTGCATATGGTGTTGGTATGAGATCAAGAAGTAGCACAACTTGGAGTAATAGAGATAGTAACGTTCAGTATATACAAATAGCAGAAGGTTGTGGTACACAAACAGCTTCTATTGCATGTTATATAGATACAACAGGTAGAACAAGTGGTGCCGCATATGTGCCAACTTATGGCACAGTTACACATTGGAAAGATAATTCAAACGGTCAAGTCATAACAAATCAAACAGGTATTTATTTTGGATCAACAACCATAGATGGTATCAAAGTATTTTGTCAATCTGATAATTTTACTGCAGGTACTTTTACACTTTACGGAGTTAAGCAATGACAATAAAAAAAGCAGTTAATGGTGTTATAAGAGAACTTACAGCTGAAGAATTAGTTGAATATAATGCTAGACAAAAAGCATGGGCAGATGGTTCAGCAGAAAGAAAACTAATAGATATTAAAAGAATTAGACAAGGCAAATTAGAAGAAACAGATTATATGGCAAACTCAGATTATACTATGCCTGATGATGTAAAAGCTTGGAGACAAGCAATGAGAGATATTCCAGCTAATTACACAACAGAAAGTCAATATGATGAGTTGCTTGCAACAGACGATAAAGGAAACTACACCCATAGTGTATGGAGTAAATAATGAAAATAGATCTTAAATTAATAGCACCATACATAGTAATGGCTTTTGGTATAGCCATGACGTGGGGTATGTGGTCTGAAAGATTAGATGCTGTTGAAAACAAAGTAGATAAGATTACTCAAATGCAACAGGACATTGCCATTATCAAAGAGAAGATAATGTGGATGGAGAGTTATTTAATAAATATACCTAATAACAGGTAGGAAGGGGGCACGGCAAATGCCATTAGTACAATTAACAGCGCCTCCAGGAGTTATCACAGACATAACAGATTATCAAGCGCAGATGCGTTATACTAACGCAGATAAGGTGCGCTTCTTTCAAGGCTATGCAGAGAAGATAGGTGGCTGGACTAAACGATTTAGTTCATCACAACTACAAGGGCAATGCCGTAAAATATTCCCACATAGAGATACAGATGGTAGTAAGTTTATATTTATGGGAACATCAACTCACTTCTTTGTGGAGTATGGTGGTGCAGTCTATGACATTACACCATTTAGAACAGACCCAATAACTTTAACTAATCCATACACTACAGGTTCTGCAGGTTCTAATGTTGTCACAGTAACACATACTAATCACGGCTTGGCTAACACTAGTCCAGGTTCTCGTGTTGTTATAGACACAGCAGTGACTCTTGATGGAGTAACAATAGCAGCTGGAGAATACATAGGTACTTATATAAGTGCAAACCAATATTCTATTGTGGCTTCTTCAGGCACAGCAAGTAGTGGTAGTCAAACAGGCGGAGGTTCTGTTACATTAAGATACTTAACAAACAATGGACCAGATGATGGTTTAACAGGTTATGGTTTTGGTGCTGGTGTATGGGGAGCTTCTTCATGGGGTACTGCACGTTCAGCTTCTGGTGTTGTGTTATCTCCTAGAGTTTGGTCTATGGATGCTTTTGGTGAGGACATCGTAGCTTCTGTAGGTGGNGGTGAAGATACAATATATTACTTTGATGTAAGTGCTTTTGTTGCTGCTCCTAGTACTTTNAGAGGAACTACATTAGCATACTATGTGACAAACACATTAAGTGGAGATGCTTCACAGATACCAACTAAAGTTGGGCAAGTGTTAGTATCTACACCAGACAGACACTTAATTGTATTTGGTTCTAATCCTCAAGGCTCTTCTACATATGACAGAATGACTATAAGATTCTCAGACCAAGAAAGTTTAAGTACATGGAACGCACAAATAACAAACACAGCTGGTGAACAAAGGCTAGGTACAGGAACTAATATAGAAGCAGTAGAAAAAGGTCGTGGTCAAATATTTGTTTGGACAGATGTAGATGTTTATTCTATGCAGTTTATTGGTCCACCTTTTACATTTTCATTCTCTGTNCTAGGAGAGATATCAGGCACNATATCTAAGAACGCAGCTACTACGATAGAAGGTGCATCATTCTGGATGGGTGTAGATAACTTTTATATGTATGATGGTGCAGTAAGAACTTTACCATGCCCAGTATTACAGCACGTATTTGATGACTTTAATCAAGTACAAAGAGAAAAAGTATTTGCTGGTCAGAACATTAAGTTTAATGAGATATGGTGGTTCTATCCATCAGGCAGCTCTGATGATATTGATAAGTATGTTATATATAATTATATAGATAATAACTGGTCAATAGGAACTCTAGACAGAACAGCATGGGTAGATTCTAATATCTTTGCTAACCCACTAACCGTAGATAAAACTGGTTTACAATATAATCAAGAGTCTGGAAATGACGCAGCAGGTTCTGCTATTACAGCTTTTGTNGAAACAGGTTTCTTTAATGGTGATNCTAATGGTGACAATCTTTATTTTGTAAATAGAGTTATACCTGATGTAACNTATAGTGCAGGTACAAATATTAAATTTACTTTGAAGACAAAAGTATTTCCACAAGATACTGAAATAACAAAAGGACCTTTTACAATATCTAATACAGATAACAAATTAGATATGCGTGCTAGAGGTAGATCTTTTCAAGCTAGATATGAAACAGATACTACAGGTGTGGCATGGCGTTTAGGAACTTGGAGAGCTGAAGGAAGAGTAGACGGAGCTAGGTAATGGCAATATATAGTAAGCCTGCATATCCAGAACCGTCTTATAAAGAAAGAGCTGAAGGNAAGATAGATGTTAAAACATTTGATACACTACTNCAGGTTTTAAAATTAAAAGATTTCTCAGANGAAAATCCTCCTGTTAANATTGCAGATCAAACAGAGCAGACTTCTATGAGTTGGTTTTTAAGTTAATGGCTATAGAATATAAAAGTAAAAAAGTAGATTTAACTACAACAAATAATACCACTATATACACATGTCCTGCAGAGACCAAAGCTATTATTAAATCNATATTAGTATCTGACGACTCTGGCTCAGGTGACACAGCAACCTTAACAATCACAGATGCTAGCTCTGCTGTATTTAGATTNAAGAAAGAAACTGTAAGTGGTGATGCAACAGATGAGATATTGACACATCCTTTAGTTATGGAAGCTACTGAGATATTAAAAGCGCAGGCTGTAACAGCTGGCAGACTGCATGTAATAGTAAGTTTAATGGAGGTAACGAGTGATACAAATAACCCACTGTAAATTTGCCCGTGCCCCCCTTGTTAGAAAGGTACAAAAAAGGTATAATATTTAGATGCAGTTTGCAGGTCCTCTNAATCCAGGTGATATGGCGGTGCGCACAAATGAAGTTGCACCAGGTGTTGCCGCATTACTTAAAAAAGAATCGAGAAACAATAGAGGTATATACGAACTACCTGTAGCTAAACCAGAGAACCCAGATTTTTATAATATGTCATTAGACAATGTACAATCACAATTAAGAAATTTTGCAAGAACTATTAATACATTAGCGCCTGAAGGTGAATCTCTTGCATACATTAATCCAAAAGAAGCGGGCATACTTAAACTACTAGGTGGTTCAGGTGAACCAGAACCTGTCACAGGTATACCTTCTTTCTATATTACAGATGGCAAAGAAGGCGGTGGTGTAAGCAAAGGCATGATAGACCGTGCTAGAAATTTAAAAGCAGCAAGAGAAAGAAATTTTAATATTCCTCCATCTAAACCTGATAGAGATGATGATGATAAACCAACTAGTGGACCTACAGGACCAGCTGATACTCAATTCCAACTTAATCAAGCAGGATTAGAAGCTGCTATAAAAGAAGATAGATTATCTAATCTTGTAAGTAGTTTAGGTGTAGACCCTGATAAGAAATTTACTTTTGGAGATCAAACGATTACATCACCAGGTTATAATCCCATTAAAGCTGCAGAAGGTATTGTTGACTTATTAAAACAATATGAAAAAACAACACCAGGAGCTGGTAAAGAACAATACGATGCAGCAGTTGATGCATTAAAATCTAGTTTAGCTGCTTATGACTACGGAGGTAAAGATTTGTTTGGCAACACTATGCTAGGTGATGATACTAAAAATATTTTACGTGCTGCAAAAACATTCGGACAATTACCTAGAGATAAAAACTTTGTTGAAAACGTAGCTGATCTTTTTGGAAGTGTTGGTATTTCAGGAATATTAGGTAAATTATTTGGCAGTGGTAAAAAATTAGAAGACATGACTATTGAAGAATTAAAAGAGTTTTATGATAAACAAGATGCCATGATGGCTGCAGAAGAAATGAGAAGACGCAATAGAGGTGGTGGTAATGACAATAAACAAACTCCTGCACCAAGTCAAGACACTGCAAAAAAAGAAGAAGATGAAGAAGAAGAGATAGATTTCTTTAGTAACTTACAAAGAAGATTTAACATGCCATTAACTCTTGAATCACTAAGAAACAGATTTATGACAGGAGATCCTAATCGTCAGAATTTATTAGAAAATTTATCTGATGCAGTAGATAGAGCTAAAGGAGTAAATTTAAAAGATGATATTCCTGTATTGTTTGGAGGTAACGAATAATGTTAGATTTTTTATTTGGAACTAAACAGGCACAACAAACTTCTACAAGTCAGGTACAACTTCCTGAGTATATGGAAAGAGCTGCTGAATCTTTAGTAGCAACTGCAGGTGATGTAGCAAAAGAAAATTTTATACCNTACACAGGACCTAGACTTGCAGGCTTTTCTGATCTAGAACAACAAGCTATGGCACANGCTCAACAAGGCAGAGGTCTTGGTGGTCTCAGNGGGGCACAAGCATTTACAGCTNCGACAGCCGCAGGAATGCCAGCAGCCGCTGACATATCAACATATATGAATCCATATATGACAAACGTAGCAGATNTTGCAGCNAGAGAATTAACACGAAGATCTGAAATGCAACAAGNAGCTAATCAAGCACAAGCTGCACAAGCTGGTGCATTTGGTGGNTCAAGAGCAGACATAGTAGAAGCAGAACGTCAAAGAAATTTACAACAAGGTCTTGGTGATATTTATACACAGGCACAAGCTAGAGCTTTTGACACGGCTTTAAAAGCAGCACAACAAGATAGAAAAACACAGTTAGCTTCAGGGTTAGGTATGGCGCAAACTGCTGCAACTGCAGATGCATTAGAATCATCCGATATAAATAGACAACTAGGTATTGGTGGATTACAAAGAGGTATGGATCAAGCAGTGTTAGATTTAGGGTACAATCAATTTGTACAAGAAAGAGACTTTCCGAAACAACAACTCGGATTCTACTCTGATATATTACGTGGTGTTCCAACAGGATCAATGACTACTACAATGGGTCCAGCTCCTCAACAACCTAGTTTGTTTGGACAAATAGCTGGTGCTGGTATAGGCGCATTGGGAGCAGCAGGTAACTTAGGATTAACATGGGGAGATATAACAGGATTTTTTAGCTAATGGGAGTACAAATAGGTAAAGACGGAGAATTAGTTTTAACTTTAGATGATGATTTTAATCTTTCTACTGATGCATTAAGAACATTAGGATTAGATACATATGGTGCTAGAAAGAATACTCCTGGTGGTATACTAAAAGATTCAAACTTAGCCCCATTTATTTTTCCTGCAGGAACTAATAAGGGTTTAAGTGCTTTAGTAAATTCTTCTATGCTCCCCACAGTACCAGAAGAATTGAGTGAAGCGGAAGAGAAAGAATTACAATTAAAAAAATTAGAGAAAGAACTGAATCCTCCAAGTGCAATTGATGAATTTATAGACCGCACAATAAATCCTATAAAAGAATTTGTTACAGAAGATATTCCAGATGCTTTTGCAAATGCGGATGGTAATGAGCTTTTAAAAAAAATTTTACCTGATAGCTACATAGAAGATATCATATCAAAGAAACCAAAAGTTGATGGGGTTCCTGGTTCTGACCAAGAACTAAATATATTTGACATGTTTAAAATATTACAAAAAGATGCCATAGATAAAAGAAAAGAAAAAGAAAGAATGACATTTCCTGAAAAAAATATAGATGTTAAAGGCACTGTATTTGAAGATCTACCAGAGAATATAATATCTGATACAAAAGTATCAAATGAAAAGAAAGAAGAGAAAGACAAAAAAGGTGATGATAAGAAAGAACCTACTCCTGAAAAAGATGATAGAACTAAGATAGGAAAAATTATGGATGGTCTTTTAAAGAAAGATGATTTCTTAATGGACTTAGGTTTAAGATTACTAGAAGGTGAAGGTCTATTCCCTAGTACTATTAAAGCGGCTAAGGTACAAAAAGAAGCAGACGTAGAAGAGCAAAAGTCTTATCTAGAAGCTTTAGAGTCTGCATCTAAAAGAAGATACAATGAGGCTTTGGCTAATCAAGCAGAAGCTTATGCTATAAAAGCAGGACTTCCTAGCGAGAAAGTACAAGAAGCTACAATTAGAGGAATTGCTGAAGCTGCTAGACTAGGACTTGAGCCTGGTGACGATGGATATGATGCAGCTTATTTAGATGGGTTTATTAAGTCTCTAGATAAAGAAGACGTAAATCCTTTCTTAAAAAATATTGACGATGCGTTTATGTTTGAAATGCTAAAAGAAAAATTCCCACAACTAGCAAACTATGTTAATAATCAAGGTAGTGGGCAAACCACAGCAGGAACTACTGGTACATTTGATTCTCCTGTGGGTCCTGTAACATTAAACATAAACGATTATTTAAAATAACTAAGAGAATAATATTCTCTGAATACACTAAGGTGTAAAGGACATGGCAACAGAAATAAACTTACGACCATCTAGAACAGAATTATTAGAGTCTTTACAAAATCTTAATGTAAGTCCTACATCTACAACTTCTCCCGAAAACTCAATTAAACTAGCACTATCAGCTGATCCTAATGGACCAACTATGATTGTTCCAAAGGATATGTCTAAAGATAAAATACAAGAAGTAATTAACTCTGATCAATTTATCAATGATATGTTTGATAAAGGATACTTATTTGTTCCTGGATTAGACGCAGAAGCCATACCACTTGAGAGTCTAGACGATGGTGCTTTTACTAAACAATTTAAAAGTGGTGCTAACTTTGTAAAAAGAATTCCTTCTAATATAATGAGTATCATAGGAGATGCAATAGACAATGAAGAAATGCAACAGAAGTGGCAAACTGTTACTAGGCAATATCAATTAAAAGCAGATGCAGAGAGATTCTTTTTAAATGAAGAGGGTCAGCTAGAAGAGTATGACCTAAATATATTCAACATATTAAATAGCGAAAGTAAACTTCAACACTTTACAGATTTTGCAGCAGGTTCTATGGGTAACGCATTTGCTACATCCATACCATTTCTTTTTTTAAGATACGCTCCCCCTGTTATAGGAGGAGCCATAGGTCTTTTTGGTGGACCAATGGCTTCTATAAGAGCAACACAATTAGGCAACAAGTTTGGCAAATATGCTAGCCGAGCATACTTAACAGCAATGGCAGGTGCTGATATAACAGAAGGACAATTAGAAGTAACGGATGATCCTGACTTACGTGTCACTATGGCGTTAGCTCCTTTATATACAGCAGCTGAAATAGCACTAGGTGCACCAGTTAGGTTTGAAAAAATAATAGGTAAATCTACAAAAGAGGGTGTAGGTAAATATACTTTAGGAAAGTTTACAAAAGACGTAGCAGCTACAATGGCTAGAGAAGCTGGAGCAGAAACTATCCAAGAATCTTTAGTAGAAACAGCAGGTACATTAGAAAAAGGAAAACGTGATGGCGATATTACAGGAGCTTTACAAGAGCAAGTAAATGATCCAGAGTTTTACAAAACAGTTCTTAACGCAGGTGCTATGGGTGCATTTGGCGGTGCCCCCTTCGGAGCTGCAGGTGGTACATACAAATACATTATAAGTCCTAGCGATAGAGATAAAGATTTTAAGGGGTCAATAAGCAATGCTACTTTTAGAGTGCAAGGAAAAGACATTGATGACATAGCAGGAAAAAGAGTAAACGTATCTAACATTCAAGCTATCTATGATAAGAATGGTGAGTTAGTAAAAAACAAACAAGGCGATGCAGTAACTCCTGAGTTTATTGTTACAGGTATTGTTAATATGAATGGTGAAGATTTTTATGTTTTAAATAGCACACAGGGAGGAGCACAGCAAATTATTCCTGTTTCAGATAGACCTAACATATCTTTAGTAATTGATCCAATAGAACCTACAAAAGAAGAACTCAAAGAGCAAACACAAGCCCCAGAATCTCCACCTCCAAAAGCTAGCAGAATTCCTACAGGTTTAGTAGGAGTATCGCCAGAACAAGCAGAAGGTATTGCTAGAGATATGAAACAAGGTATGACTTTTCAAGATGCTGTAAAAAAGAATGCACCTGGTGCTGCATTAGCAGGTCCTGCTGTGCAAACTCCCGAAGTAAAAACCCCAGAAGAAAAACCAATAGATGAGTTTACTGAATCAGATGAAGAAATTAAAAACAGACCTTTAATAAATACTAAGACTCATCAAGCTAATGAAAGAAAATTAAAAAGCAGAGGGTATGACTTAAAAGGTATTAAAGGTAATAATGATGAAGCAGTATACAGACAAGATGTAGCTGATATAGCTTCTGATAATCTAAATGAATTAAGCACTAAAGAAAACGACACATTAAATTCTCTAGGATATTTTAAAGGAGAAAACGGTAGAAGATTTATACAAAGATTATTAAACGATGTAAATTCTAAAGATGCTAAATCAAAGACTAACGGAAGATTACAATTAGAAAATATTATTAACAATAAGATAAAATTTAAACCTTTTACATTTGAACAAATGGAAAAGATAGGAGAAGAAATAATATCCGAACCTTTAACAGCTGATGAATTAAGAAAAACTGGCATAAGTTTAGGTATAATAGACAGGTATACTACAGCAGAACTTGATCAAGCATTAAAAGATGCTACAGATCCTAAAGAAATAAATAAGATAAAAGCCTACAAACTTTTAAAATCTACCAGACCAAGAGATAGACTAAGAGCTTTGCAAAATATAATTAATGGAAAGTATCAAGACTTAGGACCTGCATCTACTTTTAATAGTAGAATACAAAAGTTTAAAGATGAGATTGCCAAGATAAATAGATCTACTTTTTTAACACCTCAAGAAAAAGCAAGAGAAATAAAAGCTTTAGAAGGTAAGATACAAAGTATAGAAGAAGCTAAAGTCTATGTTAATGAATTACTAATTACTTTAGGCATGGATACTTTAACCGATGAAGATTTTAACAATTTAAAATCTATACCTAAAGATGTTAAAAACAAAATCCTTGGGCAGAAAAAGATAATAAGAGAGAAAAGATATTACAAGTTTTGGAACAAGTTTAATAACATCACACCTAAACCACCTAAATTAAAAGACTCAGTATATGATGACCTGCCATCTATGGAAGCAGATTTCAGATCTTATCTTTTACGTACTGTTGGACCCAATGTAGATTTAAAATTTGTAGATGAGATAAAAGGAGCAGATGGTTTTCCTGGTAATGGTTTCTTCCAGTTTATTGGTAACTATAATTTAGTTGACTTGGCAACAAGAGACGCTGAAGTAGCTATATTTATAGCTAAAAATAATATGGCAGATCCATCAATTATTGGAATAAATCAAGACCCTAGACTGTATACATTACATCACGAAGCAATGCATGCTATATTTACCATGCTTTCACCTGAACAACAAAAAAGATTACTAGACGCTGCAGAAAAATCATGGATAAAAGAGTTTAAAATAGAACAAAGATATGCGGGTGCCCCCCGTTTTGTACAACAATTAGAAGCAATATCAGATAGGTTTGCTCAATACAAAGCTAATCAATATCAACCACGTGGTATTATTAAAAAGATATTTGATATTATAGAAAACATATTAAGAGGCATTGGTAATATTTTACTAAATAGAAATTATCAGAGTGTACATGATATATTTGAAGAAGCTGATTTAGGTATAATCCGTAAGAAATTTTTAGATAGAAAAGATAAAGAGTTACAAAAGACTAAAGATTTAAATATAGAACAATCTACTCTTTTAAATAGAAGTAACTTCCAAGCATGGTTTAAAAACTCTGTGGTTAAAGGGGGCACGCATAATGCTATAAAAATTACAGGACAAGGAACTAATAATGCTAATGCTAACTTACTTATAAAAAATAGATTAGAACCTAGTATAAAAAATCAGTTCCCAGAAATAAAAAAAACTGCAGACATAATTAAATTCCCTACGCCTGATAGACAAGTATCTAAAAAAGGAAAAGAAAAAGGGGAGATAGTTCGTACCATATTATCTAAAGAAGAGCAAGATAGATTATACAAAGAAAAGTTTGGGCGTGAAAGACCAGAAGGCACCACTGTTAGATATAAAACTAAAGAAGAGTTAGATGAATTAGAAGATTCTTTAAAAGTAGGTGAAGAGATACCTCTTACTTTTAGTATCTTTTCTGAAGACGCTGGTAAAATTTTAACTGAAGAAAAGAAAAAACAGATATTAAAAGAAGAATCTGAAAAAGTAATATCTGAAAGTTCAATAAGTATTTTTGGTAGTGATGAATATGCTGATGTGCGAAGAATAGTTTTACAGTCGTTAAGTAAAATGGATCTTAATACATATGGTCAAGTAGCGCAAAATTTAATAGAGGGTGGGCAAGATACTTTAATTTATATTAATGAAGATCAGCGTCTTAGTGCACTATATGAGGTAGACAATGCCGATCTAGATAGACTAGAACAATTATATAATGCTATACCTGTATCTTTTAGAAAAGGACAAGGTATAGAAAAATCATCAGATAATATACCTTTCATAGGAGCAGAAGAAAAAATATCAGAAGAAAACGATGTACTAATTAGAACTTATTTACTTAATATAGTTAAGGCATTAGATTTATTAACAGGCAATGGTCGCCCAGAAGGTATACCAACTCAAGAAGAAATAACGCAGTATGTTTTTCTTATAGATAAATTATCTAAGTTTGCAAATAAAAATCATGGTATGATAGATAAATATATTACAGAAGATAGAAGAATTGCAGACATAATAACTTTTACTGAAACATTTTTAGATACATATTTAAATACACCCGCTCAAAATGCTATATTAGATTTATTAATAGGACCTAAGAATTTTCTTTTTAAATATAGTATAACAGATAATCTTTCACCTGGGTCTTTTAAAAATCAATTTGATTTAATCAGAGCTTCAGTATTATCTACAGCTGATATTGATAGAGCAAATGCCCCATTAGTAGCATTTCATGGCACAACAAAACAAATACCATTCATAGGCAACACTGTAGATCTGGGAGCTCACGTAGGTACTGCAGGACAAGCTAATAGTATAATAAGAAATTTAAAAGATAGAACTCCTAGTTTTCCAGTTGATATATCTGTAGATAAACAAGCTGAGTATTTAAAAAATGCACAAGTATATCCTGTTATGGTGTCTATACAAAATCCTTTACGTATGCCAGATCTAGGTAATTGGCTACCTAATGTTGTTTTAGAAACTTTAACAGGAGATCCTAATAAGTTTCAAATAGTACAAAACCCTGCCTCTGTTAAAATACGTAGTGAAAGAGAAGCACCACCCAATACAGTTTACAAACCTATATTTACAAAAGCAGAACAACGTAGAATATTAAAAGCTATGGAAAATAAAACTGTTAGACAGCAGTACAAAATATTAATTAATGAAATACAAAATAAAGGTTACGATGGTATTGTTTATAGGAATGAATTTGAAAGAGACCTAGAATTATTTGATAAATATTTATTTGATTCTTACATAGTATTTAAACCTACACAATTAAAGAGCGTATACAACAATGGCAATTATGATTCCACTATTCCTAATATATTAGAATCACGATCATTTACTCCTGATCCTAGTGATCCTCCACTAGAACAAGGACAAGAACCTCCTACAAGAGAACAACAAAGAAGAGACTTTGCTCAATTTAATAACAAGATAAATCAAGTCAAAGGTATGTTTGATAAAGGGGGCACCCAAAGTTTAGAGAAGTGGAGCACACGTTCTAAAATATTTGGACATCCTAGAAACTGGGCTATTGCTGGTGGTGGCTTTGAATTTTTATTTGAAAATGTCAGAGCAAAAGATCGTAAGCAAACAGAAATAGTTACAGAGTTTACTTCTATATTACAAGATTATTTTATACCAGCAATGGGTGACCCAGAAGTTCGTGACGCTTTAATAAAAGCTTTAGAAATATCGCAACAACCTATATCACAAAGATCAGTAAATCCAGAGACAGGCGAGCCAATAATAACTAAAAGATCTCCTGGTATATTCAGGGCAAATGAAAACGGTGAAATAGTTTTTGTAGCACAAGAAAATGGAAGAGCCGCTGGTAGCACAGTAAAAGCAGGAGAAACTGTTGTTCTTAGAGGCAATGCAGCACGTGCTTATGAAGATGTACAAAAAGCTCTAGCAGTATTACATGGTGAAGTGGTCAAAGGTTTACTTGCTGATGAAAATACTAGAGATGTAATAACAAATGGATTAAGAATATTAAGAGATTACAGACCAGACTTAGCAAACAATGGTATAGTAGATTTTAATATGCCTGTTGAAGAACAAGAGAATTTAACTTATCGTCAACTTAGTTATATTTTAGAAAAGTTAAAAGAATCTGATACTATACTACAACCAGACACAGGTAGAGATGAAGTGTTAACTAAAGTAGTACCTCCTATAGTAGGAACTACTAGAGGAACTAAAACAAATCCACAAGGCTCTGGGCTATCTGCGCTAGTAGCTGACTTAAAACAATTTGAAGATTTTAAAAAGAATGATTATGTTCCATTACAAAGGTACGGAAATTTTTATATTACAGTAAAAGAGAAACAGTCTGGAGATTTAGTAGACTACAGACAATTTAATAAAGGAAAATTTGGAACTAGTTTTTTAGACGAAGAGCCAGAAGTAAGAGCAGAGCTTGAAAAGAAGTATGGCTCTGGTAATTTTGTTATATCAAACGCACAAGAAGTTAGTATAGCAGAATTAAGAAAAATGGTGGGAGATGATTTTGATAGTCTAGATTCTGTAGCTCAACATTTGTCAGATGTAAATGTCAATGCTTATTTAGAAGTACGGAAAGAATTAGATAGTATAATAAATAAAAAAGTAGGAAGAAATATTAGAGGCTATTCTTTTTACTTTAAACCTAGAAGAGAAATAGGTGGTGTTCCTGGATTTAGTAATGATTTTGGTAGAGCTTTAACACAATATGCACAAGCAGCTGCGCAAGCTGCCGCAGCTAATAGATACAATACTTCTTCTAATAGNCTTCTAAAAGAAGTAACAGATCCAGCTAAAGAACCTAATGNAGCTAAAAGAAGAGCTTACCAACAGTGGTATGATTATACTAGTGACCCAGAACAAGAGTTTGCAAATTTAAGAAGATTAGGATTCTGGTGGTACTTAGGAGGTAATTTATCTTCAGCATTTTTACAGTTACTAAGTCTTCTTCAAATAACAGGTCCTTATATAGCACAATTTGGAGGGGAAGTACAAACCAAAAAAGAATTAGCAAGAGCATTTGCTATTACAAGTAAAATGTTAAGCGGTAAAAATAGATCTTATCAAGATTTATTCCTAGATATAAGAAGAGAAAATCTTCCTGAAGATCAAGCTGATGATTTTTTAGCAGCTGTTTTTAATGGTGTTATAAAACAAGGCTCAGCTGTTAGAGAAGCAGGTATGCCATCTGGAACTTTAAATATTAGAACAAGAAATAGTTTAAGATCTAAATTTAGAACTGTAGAAAATACAATAATCGGTGGAGCTTTCCAAACTTTCGAAACTTTTGCTAGATCTACTGCATTCTTAGCTATTCATAGATTAGCTCAAGATCCTACATTTAGAAAAAATGCTACAGAATTTTTAATGGAAAACAATGCACTATTTAGAGCAGCTGTTGCAGCCAACGGTGGTGTGGTTACTCCTAGAATTATTGCAGAAGAATTAACTGAAGAGACATTTGGTTTATATAACAAAATAAATAAACCTAAAATAATGAGAAGTCTTGGCGCTCCTGTGTTTTTATTTCAAACATATATCAGTCAGATGATGGGTGTCTTTTTAAGAATGTTGACTGCAGGTAATAAGAATAGAAAATACACAGGGCAAAAAATATTTGGCAGAATGATGTTAGCTATATTCTTATCTGCTGGTTTCTTTGGTTTACCTGGTGGAGAAGATGGTGCATTTTTATTTGATTTAGTTAGAAAAATATATACAGGAGTAGACAAAGATTTAAGACAAGATTTCAGAGTAATGCTTGATGATTTAGGCACACCTGAATTTTTAATCGAAGCAGCTGAGAACGGATTGATAAATGCTGTTGCAAATGTGGACATAAATAAAAGAATTGCATTTAGATTTCCAGGATCTGATCAAGCAAGAGCTGCTCTTAATGTATTAGGAGCTCCAGTGCCACAAGATTTAAGTGCAATAACTGGTGCACCAGGTGCTATATTCATTGACAATGCTAGAAAATTATTTCAAGAATTAACTCAAACAGGTGGTATTAAATTCTCTACATATATAGATGCCTTATTACCTACATTTTTAAAAAATATTTACAAAGGTTTTGAAATGTCTAAAGACGGAAGAGCGTATTCATCTACAGGCACTTTGCTAACTGATGATCTCAACGCTTTAGATATATTATGGCAGAGTATAGGTTTTACTCCTACTAAAATATCAAAAGAAAGAGAAGCATTGCGCCTAGAAAAATTTACTGGTGGCGAAACAAGAATGTTTAGGACCAGAATAAACAATTTAATAACTGAAGGTTTTAGAAATATAATGGTAGGCGCAGAGACAAATGATAGAGATCTTATAGAAAAAGGAAACGATCAGCTAGAAGAAGCACTAGAAAAAGTAATTGTATTTAATTCTAAAATGGACCCAACTTATAATTTTTTTCCAGACGTAGATGCTTTAAGGAATGAAGCCATGAAAGATTTATTTAGAAACTTTAGACTAACACAGTACCCCGCTGGTCAAATTATTAGAAACCTACGAGACCGTGAGGTACTAGGATTAGATTAACACATCCAAGAAACCCACTCTTTAGACTTAGATCCTTTAGGCTCATCAACTACTACAGGAACTTGGAATGTCACCCCGTATTCTGGGTGTGTAAACCATAGTGCTTGTTGTGGTCGCTCTGATGTAAATCTATTTGAGTAAGCATACTCGTCATATCCTTTAGTAGATCCATTAACAATAGTACCTTTTAGAGATATATACTGGTGGTAGTGCCCAAGTAATACGTAATCAATAGTCTTATTTCTATTATGGTATTCTTGTTTAATCTTCTGCACACCACGTGCTATCGGACCAAGCATACCCACAATTCCCGTGCCCCCTGCCACACCGAGACGATCTCCATGTGTCAGTAAGTAGTTAATACCATAGACTTTNTATACTGTATCAAAGCCTGTAGGTATTTGGAACTGTATACGNTTATCATTTTTAAAATGTCTTGCTAACAGATTGTATAGCATCCAATCNTAGTTAGTTTTTGCCGCTTGTTTGTGGCGATATTGCTTNTAAGTTCTGGAGTGATTACCATAGGTACAGGGTACAAATACTTTACCGAAAACTTTAGCAAATCTTTCTAGTGCCCATGTCATATTATCTAGCAAATCCAACACATGTTCTATATTAGTGCCATCATTGTTTTCTGCTAGCTCGTCATGTATATCACCAGATATCATATCGCCACCCAAAGCACAGATTATTCCTGGATATCTAGGATTAACCATGTGATTNGTACATAAGTCAATAGTAGTTTCTACTACGTTCTTAAATCTNTTTAATGCTATATCTCTATCNTATTTATTAATACCATTAACAGCTTGTTCATCTACTACTTCNCCCCAATGAAAGTCAGATAAAAATATAGTAGGCACACCTGGTGCACCTTTTGCTTTTGTATTTTTAGTCAGCCATTTTGGCGGCTTGGCTACATGCTTTTCTGCTTTTATTAAACTGTCTTTTAATCTTTGATGCGCTAAGTTTTCTCTAGCTAATACATCTACTTTCTTTTTTAATTCACGAACTTCTGCATCGTGTTCATACTGTTGTTCTATTAATGCCGCTTCAGCATCGGGGGGCACGACTGTAGGTTTAACTCCTTGTAGTTGTGCTTGTTCTATTCTTTCTAGTAATGTTGTGCGTGGTATACCCAGCTCTCTAGA
>JGI25127J35165_1000266_pt1 | contig 16474 bp, 17 predicted proteins | sample ETNvirenome_2_30_FD_35165 | JGI IMG/M metagenome (IMG submission 35165) | reverse complement strand
TTATGAAAGAAATAATGGGTAGGATTAATCGACCTCCTACTTCAGCAAACTCAGTTTCTAATTATGATATTGAAGTTATGAAAGAAATAATGGGTAGGATTAATCGACCTGCTGGGATCATGGCATCCTCACCAGAACTAATGAACGAGGTTCAAAGGTTTGATAATGGTGGGAATGTTCAGTTACCGGGATCAGTAGGATCGATTGTTCAACTGTTAGATACAATAAGAGATAAATTTACCTCTAAAACACCTGTTAATCCTATACAAGAGATACCAGTGCGATTACCAGATGGCACAATGGGTTTTGCTATTTATGAAAATGGTGAGTTAAAAGGATATACTAGTAAACCAAGTAGCTCTTCTATGATGAAAATTGATCGTGATCCTAATGTTCAAAAAATAAATAAAAGAATATTAGTGGATCCAAAGTTTGCATATGATAGAGGTGTTAAGGAAAGAATAGAAGCAATGGATAAAAGTACTCCTTTTAGAGAAGATGCAGCAGGACTTGCAGAGGGTATCGCAGGATTACTTAAAACACCTATAACAACCATTAAAGATATGACATCAGATTTATCTAATTATTTTTTTGGACCAAGTGTTTCAGCTAAAAAAGACATCGATGATAAAGATACTCCTTATCCCAAAGGAGTTGATATAGGTACGATTGCTGATGACGTTGGACCCATACCAGGAGTAAGTCCTAGTCAAGTAACTAAAATTATAGATCCAGAGGGTTTTAGGCAACAAGAAGAAGACTTACCCTCCTCTTTAGGATTAGATTTTTATTCAGATCCAGAAGAAATACAAAAAATGATTGATGCTATACGTATTGGAGAAACAGAACAAGCCTTAAAAGAGAAGAGAATACGAGAGGGAGAAGAAGCTACAGAAAGAATGAAAGGCCCAGTGCCACCAACGACAGATTTAGGTACAAGGTTAGAAAGGGTTAAAGCAGAGAGAGATGCTATTGAAGCTAAAGAACAACAAGATTTTGAAAGAGCAATTCTTGCTGGACAAACTAAAGATGTAAAAGGATTTACAGATCCAACTTCCTTAGAAGAAGTTTTAAATAGAAGACAAATCACTAACGAAATGGGTGGTATAGATCCTAGAGTAGATATGCCTCCTGGTGCTTTTCCAAAAGGAACAAAACAACCTAGTTTGGAACAGCCTAAACCTAGTGAAATAGATGAAAAAGATACAGAAACATTTGATGCTATGGGAGACATAGTTGATCCTAATCAGAAACAAAACTTTGGCACTGTAAATCAAGTTGTTCAACAAACTACTGGTACAGATATAAAATCTCTTATGGAAGAATTTACAAGTCAAGCACCAGAGTACGAAGGAATGAACAAAGGTATGGCAATTGCTAAAATTGGTTTTGCCATGGCTGCAGGTCAAAGTCCTAATGCACTTACGAACATAGCTAATGCTTTATCTATGGGTGCAGATATGTTTCTTAAAGATGATAAGGAAAAGCAAGCTTTTAATAGACAAATTCGTTTATCTGCCTTGCAATATGGTCTTGGTGAAATTAGTAAGGAAAGATCTGAAAATAGGTTGATTGCAAGAGAGGATAGAAAACTAAATTACTTTGTTGCTAGTAAAGACATGGTTCATCCAGAGACAGGTCAAAAAATAGAAAAAGATGGTTTAGTATCTTTAACAACAGGTTACATTAACAAAAATGGATTGCCTAGCAATGTAACAACAACAGAATTAGCTAAAGCAGCTATAGATACAAAAATAGCTATAGATAAGATAATAGAAAAACGTAAAAAAGATAAAATTTTAGATGTAGATAAGGCTGTTATTCTTCAAGAAAAAGTTAATCAAGCAGTTGTTGATTTTACAAGTGCAAATACATTAAAAGAAATTGTTGAAGGTAATGCCATAAGAAATGCTGAAGGAAACATAACAGGTATTCAACCAGCTTTTATGGATTTAGTAAATAAAGTTGCAGTTGCAGCTAGTATAGAATTAGATCCAGATAAATATGAGAATGTAGCAAAATATAATTCTGGAATGAGAAGAGTTTCTAATTTATTACTAAAAGATTTATTAGGAGAGGGATCTAAAAATGTATCTAATATAGACAGACAATTAGCTGATGAAATTGTTGGGTTGTATAACACTTACATAACAACTGATCCAGATATTTTAAATGATAAACTTCAAAATATTTTAACCACTTTACAACAAAAAGAAAAAACCGCAGTAAGTATTTTAAATACTTCACTAGAGGGTGTTGTTGGTAGAACTACTGCTTCTGGAGAACCAGTTGATTTAGGTGTTCCTCAAGAAATTATCTCTCGTATACAAGGAGAGAAAGTAGTTCCATCAACCACTTGGGGGATGAAAGATGGAATTTATAGAAAGTTAAAATAATGGGTGTTATCCAAGTAGAAACACCAGAGGGTGTTATTAAAGTAGAAATAGATGGAGAAACTCCAACTCAACAAGAGTTAGACGCTTTGGATGCACAGTTTTTTCAACAAAAACCTAAAAGTATTGATCTTGCTACTGCCTCCAGAGAGGAAATACGAGAATATGCACGTAAACGTAGAGCCATGGGTCTTGATCCTGTAACTGGAGAACAGTTGTCGGAAGATGAGTTTATTAGAACATACAAAGAACCAGGTGTAGACTATTCAACTGGTGTAGATAGTGTTGGTGGTTTTTCCCGTTTTCAATTTGGTAGAATGGATACCAAAGAAGAAAAAGAAAATTATTTAGAAGGTGTTGTAGGAAAAGATGGATTTAGATCCGATGCCCTTGGACGATTGCTCCTTACACAAAAAGGAAGAAAGACTCTTGGCATGGGAGATGGACCAGACTTAGCCATAGATGAAGAGAGTTTATCTTTTAGTGACGTAAAAGATTTTGTTGGTTCTTCTGGTATACCTATTGCTGCCGCTATAGGAACTGGTATTTTAACATCTGGACTTGGTTGGCTTGCTGCTATTCCTGCAGTAGCTTTATCTGGTTTTGGTGGTAAATTAATTGATGAAGCCATAGAAACAAACGAAGGTTTACAAAGACAAAACTCTGGTGAAATACTTAGAGATGCTGCTTTTGAAGGTTTGTTTGCAGCAGGTGGCGAAGGATTTGGAAGAGCTATTTCTGGTTTGTTTGGAAAATTACTCAAGGGACCTGGAGGTAAAGAAGCAGATGAATTAAGAGCAAATGCTAGAGAACTTATTAACAAAGGGTTTAGACCTACGATAGCAGGAGCTACTAATGAATCTTTTAGACCTATCTTAAATAGATTACAGGCTGTTTACGAAGGAGTGTTTCCGAACAAAGCAGCTGCCGAACAAAATTTACGTTTAATTTTAAAAGATATGAAAGATTTAAAATTAGCTGACACAAAAGTATTACAAGGATTTAAAGGTGTAGTTTCAAAAGATTTAGACGAGTATTACAAAAACAATTCTTTAAAGTTATCTGAAGCAACTAAAGAAATAAACACGAATATTGATCAAGAAATGAAAGCAATATTTAAAAATTTAAAAACAAAAGATGCTGACATTTTAAATTTAAATCAAAGAATAAATGATCAAAGAGCTAATTTTAGTGAACTTATGGATAATCTTTATAGCAGAATAGATAATATCCTCTCTACAACTAGCGTAGATGGTGTGAAAGTAACACCAAGAATTATTAATGTACGAGGCATTGCATCAAAATTAAGAGATATTCAAGAAAGAAGTATTGCTGACATATCTGATAATAGATTAGTAAGGTCGATTAATTCCGCTGCTTCTGGAGATGGTTTAATCTCTTTTAAACAAGCTCAAATATTAAGAAAACAAATTAATGAAGCTACTAGAAATCCAGAATTATTAGGTAATATAGATATGGGAGCTTTACAAGCGTTAAAAGGAGCAATTAATGATTCTTTTGATGACGCAGCCTATAGATTAGCAAAGAATGCTGAGAAACCAAAAATTGTAGCAGAAAGAACTCAAGAAGCTATTAATGCGTCAGAAGCTCTTTCTGTTTATAGAAAAACAAATGATCTTTATGCAAAAGGGATGAAAACTTTTGATAATGTAGCTACTCAAGGAATTATCAAAGCTGCACAAAAAGGGTTTTTTAACAAACAATACATTGTCAACGAATTAATTGATAAGAATAAACCAGAATTAATTGATCAACTTTTAAAATCTATTAGAGGTATATCAAAAGAAGATTTACCAGATAACATGATTAAAATGGTAGATGAACAAGAAGCTAGAAGAATTTTTACTGCAAACGCTTTTGGTTATAAAAATATTAATGAAGCAAAAGAAGCTTATGCAAGAATGATTAATAAAGATTTACCAGTAGCTAAAGACCTAAAAGCAGCTATTGATCAAGTGGAGCAAGTAGCAGAAAGAAGAGCAAGCATTATAGGAGACAAAGGTCGAGAGGTGGCTGAACAAGTTAGAATGGCCATAGGTAAAGAGTATTTAGAGCAAATGCGTGATCAATCTTTGATAATAGACAAACTAACGGGTAATCAAGTTGTTGATGGTGTTAAAATGGCTTCTTTAATTAGAAACAGAGGGGAGGCTATTGATAAATTATTTGCCAATAATAAAGGAGATTTTGATGATTTAGTTAATGTTTTATCGTTAACAAAAGCAAATGTTTCTCCAGATGTTTTAACTGAAATGTTAAATAGACCATTAGGTAAAGCTTTAAATGATTATAAGGATGCTTTGAGAGTAGCAGGGGAACAAGAATCAAATGCCTTGTTAAATACTATTCGAGCAACAGATGATCCAGAGGTCATTGCAAACGCTATTTTTAAAACACCTGGTACAATTCAACAAGCAAACTCTATCCTTGCACCAGAGACCATGGATCTTGCAAGAGATGCTGCCATGGGTAAAATATTAAAACAAATTGGTGCTACTGTAGATGAAGCAGGAACTGTTCGTTTAACGGATGATTTTGTAGATGCTTTTAACTCTGGTAGATTAGGAAACAAACTTCAAGGTGTTCTAAGGACCTATGGAGATGAAACTATTGATTCTATGTTTGGCAAAGGTGCTGCAGAGGGATTAACAGGTTTAGCAGAAAACATGGTAAAAGTTTCAAACGCAGCTATTGCGGGTAAGGGTGGCTTGGCTGCACCACAGATTGCATTAGGTTTTACACTTGGTAATTTACTTTTTAGCGGTAATTTTTTAGCCATACTTGGAACAGGAGTTGGTTTTAAATTTATGTCGAAAGCTTTAAGAAGCAAAAAAGTTTTACAAATGATGATGGCTCCAACTCAACCAAACTCATTGCGTCAGTTTTTAGCGGGTAAACTAAAAGCAGATGATCCCATTGCACAAGGTTTTCAAATCTTTCAAACATTATTGGCAGACGCTCAAGTACAAGGCACAAGAGGACTAGTTGAACAAACAACAGAGGAAGCAAGACCTTATGTTGAAGAAACAATTAGACAAGCTACACCAAAAGTGCAAGAAATGACTTCTGGAATAACCTCTCAGTTACCAAACGTAATGCCACCGGCACCAGGAACGAGTGCTAGTATGATTAATCCAATAACAATACCAGACCCAGCAACGTTGGCTTTGGCTCAACAGCTACAGAATAGGAAGGGGCAGCCATGAGTTTTAAATTATCAAAGAGAAGTATGAGTNGATTAGAAGGTGTAAGAGAAGATCTACACTCCACTGTCTTAAAAGCCATACAACTTTCAAGGTGTGATTTCGGAGTGAGCTGCGGAGTCCGTTCGATCGAGGAACAAAAAGCCCTTTTAGCAAAAGGCGCNAGCCAGACAATGGCGAGTAAACATTTGATTCAAGATGATGGATATAGTCACGCCGTCGATTTAATTTGTTATATTGANGGCCGTGTGTCGTGGGAGTTGAATCTTTATGATGATATAGCAGATGCCATGAAAGAAGCTGCAGATGAACTTGATGTTGGCATTGTATGGGGTGCAGCGTGGCACATAAAAGATTTAAGAAACTTTGAGGGAACAATGGAAGACGCTATGAACGAGTATATCGATTTAAGACGTAGTCAAGGTAGACGGCCTTTTATTGATGGACCTCATTTTCAACTGTCGGAGTAAATCATGAGCTATGTACTTGGTCAAATTGTAGGTAATGAGATATACACCGATAAGGGTTTTCAACCATTACCAGGTATAGGCCGAACCATAGGTGGAATTGGGAGTCTTTTTGGAGCAAGACCACAGATGGGTTTTGATCCTAGAATGTTAGATAGTATCACCGAACCGATAGTTCGTTTTTATGGTCAAGAGAAAATGGGACCATTTAGACAAGAACTTATGGGATTAATAAAAGAAACATTCCCAGATTTTGTGGAAGGTGGGATTATGGGAGCTATTCAACCATATGGAGGTCTATCTATGGATCAATTTAATATGATAGCAGAACCTAAGGGAGTGTTTACAACATCTGGTAGCGCAGGAGAAAATGCTTTCGGTAATTCAATTAAACCAACGGGTCTAGGATCTGTTTTTGACATGGGAAAATATTAATGTGGATGTCCATCATGATACTTTGCGGAAGTGTATATGCACAATCATGTATGGTAATTACGGGTAACGTGCTTTTTCCAAATAAGGATGCTTGTTTTGAAGATGCTATAAAAAAAGCAAACAAGGCTATTGAGTTCCCTACAGTTTTTCAAGCAAAGCCTTATTGTCAAGTTATACCCGGTACAGCAACAAGTGAAGAAGAGAAGGATACTTAACATGATAACTAGAATAATGACTTTTTTTAAAGACAAAGGTGAAGGAACAAAGTGGGATTTAGATTATGGTAAACTTATCATCATTGCGCTTTGCATTTACATAGCGATAAACGTTTAACCAACCTCTCCCCAATTATCACCTAACTCCTGGTCAACTTTACTAGGAACTTTTAATTCCAAGCCAGTTTCCATGATCTCGGTTATTTCTTTTGCTTGCTCTTGTGAATGAATACTAAAACATAATTCATCATGCACAGTAAGCAAAGGTAAGTGACCTTTTTCATAACAATCAAGCATGGCCTTTTTTGTTTGATCAGCTGCACTACCTTGAATAAGTTTGTTCAAAGCTTTGTAGGTAAAAGCTCTTTTTAATTTCTGTGGACTATATTCTTTTATAGCATCCTCATGAGGTAAAGCTCTATTATACCCAAACGTACATGGTTCCCACAAATCGAATCGACACTTCCTACCTAGAATGGTTCTAATTCTTCCAAAATTCTGAGCATGACTAGATATTCTGTTTGCTAATCCTTTTACAAAGGGAACTTTCTCATGATATTGATTTAATAATTCTTTGGCTTCATCAACTGTTATATCTAAAGTTGAAGCTAGTTTTCCTTGCCCCATACCATACATAATTCCAAGATTAACTGTCTTAGCTTGCGTTCTTGTTATACCCGCTAGATCAGCAACCATCTGGTGAAAATCATCATCCCCTTCATGATACTTTTGCACAACCTCATCTATCAAAGGGTGCTTTTCGTTTTCATTCAAGGACGCACAATAATGAACCAATAACCTCGGCTCTTGAGAGGAGTAATCAAAGCTACCCCACTTCTCACTAAATTCTGGTTCAAATAATCCTCTAATAACTTTCTTAATTTCTGGATCTCTGGCTGGTATCTGTTGCAGGTTTGGATTAGAAGAAGAGAATCTTCCTGTCACTGTTCCTCCGTCCTCGGATCTTAGTTGATGAAACTCACAATGAATTCTATCCTTATAGGCATGATTTATGATACTATCTATAAAAGTAGTTTGTGCTTTATTAAGTTCTCTTACCTTCAGTATCTTGGCTGCTATCGGATGAGGACAAGCTTGTAAGTATGCTTTAGTAAAGGATGGTTTATTTGTTTTATCGGTTTTTTCAAAGGGTATTTTGTAGTATTCAAATATTTTGGCTATACTGGTGGATACCCAAGGTTCAAGTTCGATTGATGTTTCTTTTTTAATATCTAACAAAAGTTTTTGTTCTTTTGATTTAAAATCTTTTTTGACTAACTCTGCTTTTTGTACGTTAACCTTAACACCGCATTGCTTCATATCTAAAAGAACAGGAAGTAGTTTTGTCTCCATATCAAATATAGAATCAAGTTTCTGTTTGTTAATCTGTATTTGTAGAGTCTTCCATAGTTCGAGTGTCATTCGAGCATCTTGTTCTGCGTAATGACCAACATATCGAGCAGGTAGTTTCCATAGATCTTTCTTAGGATCCACTCCAAAAGCTTTTGCTGCTGCTCTTAATCCTCTTTCTTCTTTATACTTAGATAAATAATCTCTACCCAAGTTATTTAAACTATAACTAAATCTATTCTCATCTATCAAAGGTGCAGCTATCATAGTGTCAATTATTTGACCTTGAATAGGAATATTTGCAGAGCGCAACCAACCTAAATCATATAGAGCGTTGTGCATAATCTTTGGAATATGAGGTGTAGCTAATTGATCCTTGAGCCATCTCTTAACAAGATTACCGGATATATTACCACCACCCTCATGTTNAATAGGATAATAACCTGTGAAATCTCCCGCAGCTATAGCCACTCCCACAATAAAACCATCTTTTCTAACCCAACCAGGNCCCTTAGTTAGAAGATTCGGATCACAAGTCTCTAAGTCAATGGCAATGTAATCACAAGACCTAAGATNNGGGAACTCATCGGGAGCAACCCAATCAACTTCTGGCATTTCCATTTCATTCTTTAATTCATAGTGCAANGCACTCTTGAATAAATTATTCTGCATCTAGCTCTCCCCCAAGAGCAGCATATCCACAAACATCTACCCAAGAATCTTCCTTACTGTCATGAACTAATCGAGCAACTTTCATAGCAATCATGCAAAGAATAACTTGACGAACTGTTACCTCTTTTCCAAAAACCACTGACCACATATCAGCAATCCTTTTATGATTAACATAAGCATCACCATAATCTTTTGCTCGATCTCCATTTATTAATGTTTCTGCTTCTTGTAATATTTCTTCTCTTTTCATATGTCGTACCTGTACTTTGATCCAGTTTCTATAATGTGTAATTCTTTTTTTGCTCTCGTTACACCTGTATAAAAAATTCTATGCTCGTCATCCTGGTGTTCAGACTCTACACAAGGATAAGCAGACTCGGTCATTAACATGATGTTATCGTCCTCTCCACCTTTCATAGCATGAATTGTAGATAATTTAATTCTTGGTTTCTTAACGTCCTCTCCTCTTTTAACTAATGCTCTATAATATTTTTGTTCTTCTGGTGTCATGTTAACCACTAGTGTTGGTGGAGTATCTTTCGGGGCAATCATCCCATGATTCCGAACCAGATCGTCATAAGACAAGACACTTTCTGGATTAACGTATTCTAATGATTTAGCAAAACCTCTTTTAACAATTGCATTTGTTCCTTGCTTCGGAACTATTCTATACAAATCTTTAATCGCAGTTATGGGTAAAGACTCTCCTTTAATAAGAGATTTCCATATGTCCATGCCCTCTAAATAACTAAGATCTAAACTTGATCTACCTCTATGCTCAAATAAATATCCATCCTCTTGTAGTTCTTTTTTTATATTATTAATTATTCGATTAGTTCTAGCCAAAACTGTCCATGAACCTTGATCCATGTTAACATCATACCAGTGCATATGATAGTCTATTTTTCCTTCTTCTTTAGTAGGAAACCATGTCTTTGGCAAACGATCATCAATTCTTCTTACGATCTTATCTGCAACATGATGAACGAGCATGGGAACTCTATAACTTTGTTGTAATACCTCTGTATTGTCACACATATGAATAAATTGCTCTACCTTTACACCCATCCACCTATGCACTGCTTGATCATCATCTCCTGCATACCAAACTCTTTTTGCAGACCCACGCATGATTTTTATTTGCTCCCATTGTAGTGGAGTTAAATCTTGTGCCTCGTCAACAATTAAAACTTCCAAGTTTGGAGAGGTTCCTTGTTCAACAAAAAGCTTTATCATATCTGTAAAATCAAACTTATCGTTTTTCTTTTTGTACTTTTGGTAAATCTCATTAACTCTTACAAGCAAAGGCCAACTCATCTTGTAATCTCTGTTTTCATTGTATTGTTGTTCNAGACTTACACAACGTAGTGTAGCTTTACCAATGATCTCTATGTATTTGTTACCTTCTTTTGCAGACGTTGGTAATAAACCATCTTCCATACTAGTAGCAGTACCGTGATCAAATAGCATCCCTAACTCTAATCCTAACTGATTAAAATCATATCGGGATAAGATCTGGTCACTGTTCATACCAAGCCATTGAAAACCAATAGAGTGTAATGTCCTAAACCATGGCACATTGTCTATGGATAAATTTAATTCAGCCACAGTGCGAGTTTTAGCCTCTTCTATAGCCTTCTTTGAAAAAGAAACAAATCCTATCTTATCGGGTGAAACACCCCTCTCAAGCTCTTTTTTGACGATCTCAATAAGGGTATATGTCTTACCGCATCCTGGTGGCCCAAGAAGAAGTTTTTCAGACATTCATTTTCTCTCTTGGACGTTTTGCTAACCAATCTTCTAACTCACTTTGAACCCACCGCATTGTTGAATTCTTTGTAGCATCTCCAAAGTGAACAGGTTTTGGGAAAGAACCCTCTTCTACCCACTTGTATATGGTTGATCGAGAGACTCCTAAGATTTTACTTATCTCTCCTACCTTAATATATTTATCAGAAAGGGACATCGTCTTCATACTCCTCTTTGTCCGAAGGTATCTCTACCTCATTAGTTTCAAATTCTGGAACCCACCAAACACGAATGTCTTTCCAGGATCCATTTTCCATTTTTACCTTATACTTACCACAACAATCTTGATTGTCGTTTAACTCTTTCAATCGTTGTTGAATCTGTGGACGATTATATAAAGTAAAACCTCGCTGCTTTAGAAACTCTTGTAAACCTTTCATGGTAAAATATGTCTTACCATCTTCTGTCCAAGGTTTCCCCACTGCAAGTTCTTCTGCAAACTTTGCTCTAATTCTACTCATGCAAAAAGTTTCCAAAAGTTCTTTAAACTGACCAGAGCCAGTTAATTCTTCAGAGACCTCTATCTCTGTAGCATTGCTTAAAAGATTATTTACAATCGGTTGCCAATCTCCCGATTTAGTTAAAGGTGGCATAAAATTAATTTGCTCCATACAAGCACGTTGAAACTGTATAGGCATTTGTAATTGCTCTGTAGTCAATTCAAGTCTTTTACCATCTACATCTAAGAAATATAATCTTGGATCAGATAAAAGAATAGTAAGACCACCTATTTCGGGAGATGCTTCAGAAGTTCCCACCCCAAACTGTCTAGTTTTGCATAAAGATTTATTGCAATGACTAACCATAGGTTCTTCTTTACACGTATAAAAATATTCTTTCTTTTCTAATTGTTTTTGTAAGTCTACAATTTCAGAAGCAGGTAATGGTGGAGAACAATATTTTTGATTAAGTTCCTCATGTTTCTCTTTCCAATTGTCTGGAAATTTTTGTTTTAAATATAAACCACCATTAAACATAACCTTGTTTCTCGTTCCTTCGGGAATACCTATAGAAAAAAATAATTGCAAACAAGGTGGAGCATCATTAAATTGTTCTCTTTGCGTTCCAAAGTCTATTTTCTCTAAATCAGACAAATCAACTTTTAGTCTGTCAATCTCATCTAAGAATTGCTCTAAAGATAAATCATCACCATTCTTATCGATAGCATAACGAACTGTGCTTTTAGCATTAAAATATGGTAAATTGATGAAGTTACCCACATCTCCACGTTCAAACAAAATCTCATCTTGTTTTGGAAATATCTCACAACCCGAATACCCAAGTGCAGCAGACATCTCACCAAGGTAATCACGTATATCAACTGCCTTGGTTTCTTCTTTCATAAATAAAAACAAATGCGCTCCACCGGACTTTGATCTGCAAACAATTAAAGGTAGGTTTAACTTTTGACATTTTTTTCTAATTTCTAAATGATCTATGGGATAGGTATCTATATCAAGCACACCAAAGTTACATTTGTTGTCTCGGTTAATTGGTATTGATCCTATGCCCTTGGTTCCTTCCAAATGATCTTCAATTAATTCTTTTGTTAAAGGCTGTTTCACAATAAAACTCTTTGCTTCAGTTTTACCATTTCTTCTTTTATTGCCAATTTCTGTTTGTCCATGAGCAAAATCTGATCCTTTAAAAGCTAACATGAACCTTTCAGTTAAATTCATAAATATCTCCATGAAAGGGAAGGTGTTGACCCAAACACCTTCCCTAGGTCAATGAGCAACAACTAGTCAACAAAATCGTTGCTCGTTTTGTGGCATATCCCCGCAAAAAAATTATGCCACACGCATTAGACACTATGGGAAAAAGACAAAACCATAGTGCCTAAACCCTAAAATGGTACTTCACCCTCTTCGGTTTGATTTGCAGAATGGTCTTCTTCGACCGCTTTAGCCATACCAGTTTTAACAGAGTTTCTAAAACTTACTGCTTCAGAAAACAAAGATTTATCATCTACCTGTTTGACCTTTTCTACACTCCAATTGTACCAACTACCCTTATCATTGCTTTCCTCAGTAGTTTTCAATGACCAAACTGTAGCAAACAATGCTGGTGTTTTTAATTGACCCTTTGGATCTTTAATCTTCAACATAGCTATTTGTGTCTTCCAACGTCTGGAAACTTTTAGCTGCGTTGATTTCATATCAACNATTACTGGTTGAAACATTCCNTCTTTACCTAACANTANACAAAAATGTTGATCTGATTTAACCAACTCATTTCCATTAGGTAATATTTCAGCTGCACCAACTCTCGATGTTTTGGATATATCGGGATTGTTAATTTCAACNTCTCCNACAAAACCACCACCNTCACTTCTTGGAACAAATTCAAAATACTTGGTTTGCTGAAAACAAGGTACAACTTCTATACCTTTATCACCTTCCCAGTATTCACCAGTAACTGTATTGAAACAATCACCCGCACTCGCTCCTTTAATAAAAGAAGGATCGTTTTTCTTTATTTGTGGGGATAGGGCCTGGATAACTCTAACAAAAGGAATTTGTAGTTCCGATGTATCGTAATCAACACCTTCTCCCGCAGTGGCAAAGATATCATCCATTATATTAGCTGGTAAGTTTTCTTGATTCATGATTTTCTCCTTTTTATATCAGCTGTTCGAGCAACAAACGCACCGAACATATCAAGATCAATCGGTAAACCTTTCTCAACTCTTTCTTTTACAAAAGCTTTCAAGGTCATCGAATGAATGTGAGTTTTAGATTCTGGATGAAAACCACGTTCTTCAAGTTCTCCCATCAGAGATCCTGCAACATTATCTTCACCCCGATTAAAAGATAAGACAACATCGTTCTTAATGATATCATCTAAACCGTTTTCACGAAGCCAAGTGTAAGCCTCTTGTCTACGATTAGTGGGAATACTCGCACTAACGAATGGTTTTAAAGAAACTGTGGCTCCTTCTACATCCAAACGTTCTATTCCCATCTCATCCATTAATTCTGGAATGGTCTCCATTGATAATCGTTGTTTTTCCTTTTTCAAAGTTTTAAGATTTTCTTCACACTTTTCTATTTTGGAAGTAACCCCATTCAACTGTTGAACTAAGGAAGATAAGTTTTTTGTTTCTTCAGCATCTACATCACTTAATGTATCCGCATCTACAAACATATTGTCTTCAAAAATATCTGTCTTCATGACAAGTACATCCTCTTCAGGTTTAAAAGTTGACAAGTAACACAATTATTACTATATCTCTAATATAGGAGGACATTTATGAAAGTCAACTACAATTTTAAAACTAAACCATTTACCCACCAAATGGACGCTTTNAGAAGAAGTTCGGGGAAAAAAGAATTCGGGTTTTTTATGGAAATGGGAACTGGTAAGTCAAAAGTTCTAATTGATGACATAGCAAGGCTATATATAGAGAATGAAATCCATTTTGCCTTGATTATTGCACCAAAGGGTGTGTATCGAAACTGGACAGAGAAAGAAATACCACAACATTTTTGGGAAAACGTTCCAGTTTATTTATCACAATGGAGTTCTAATCTTACAAAAGCCATGAAAGAAGACATTCATAAGATGATAAATGCCGGTTATGGAAAAATGAAACTGTTTGTCATGAATGTNGAAGCTTTTTCAAATCCAAGTGGNAAAGGTATGGAAGCAGCAGAATGGTTTGCTAAAAAATATGGAATGTCGGGGATGATTGCAGTGGATGAGTCCACAACAATTAAAAATCCAAAGTCAAAGAGAACAAAATCTTTGGTTAAATTATCCAAACATTTTCGGTACAAAAGAATAATGACTGGCTCTCCCATNACACAATCACCTATGGATNTATATTCTCANTGTGAGTTTCTCGAAGAGGGTATGTTAGGTTTTAATTCTTTTTATGCCTTTCAAGGCAGATATGCCATCCTTAATCAAAAGCAAATGGGACCTCGGTCCTTTAGACAAGTAATCGGGTTTAAAAATATAGAAGAGCTAACCAAAAAAATTAGTCCTTTCACCTTTCGGGTCTTGAAAGAAGATTGTTTAGATCTTCCAAAGAAAATTTATACTGTTCGATACGTCACTATGACACCAGAGCAACAAAGAATGTACAACAAAATACAAAAAGAGGCACTTCTCATGTTTGACAATGGAGAGATTGTTTCTACCCAGGAGATGATTACTCAAATGCTTCGGCTGCAACAAATACTTTCGGGTCATTTAAAAACAGATAATGGTGATGTGGTTAACTTTCCTACCTCTAGGTTAGATGCNCTCATAGATATTTGTAATGAAACTTCGGGNAAAATAATTGTTTGGTCTAGGTTNAGATATGATATAATATCAATTACAAATAAATTGAAAGAAATTTTCGGGTCGGACTCTACCGCATCTTTTTTCGGGGATACCTCAGAAAAAGAAAGACAGAGAGTAGTTCGGGATTTTGAAAATAAAAATTCCAAACTTAAATTTTTAATTGGTAATCCTAGTACAGCGGGAAGGGGATTAACACTTAATGANGCAAAAACTGTTGTATATTATGCAAANGATTTTGATTTNGATATTCGGTCCCAAAGTGAAGATCGGTGTCATAGAATAGGGCAAACAAGTTCGGTGTTATATATTGATTTAATTTGTGAAAAAACGATTGATGAAAAAATAATAAAGTCTTTAAAAAATAAAATAAAAATCGGGGCAAAAGTTTTAGGCGAGGATGAAAGAGAATGGCTAGTGATGAAACAGAAACAGTAGATCCTTTGGTTGTAGCTGCGATCCAAGTTCTAATTGAATTTAAAAAGAATAATCTTACTTATAAAGAAACAAAAAAAAGATTTAAATATTTTACCGGATTNAGTGATGAAATAACACAAAAGTTNATTACATCCATGGTAAAACAAAATAATTCAAACAATGTCATTCCATTTCCAAAAAGGAAGAAATCATGAGTATATGTATAGATTGTCAAGGACCTATCAACAAAACTTCTGGACGTTGTGATAAATGTGAAGAAAGAGAAAAGCTCATAGCAAATTGGCGTTCTAGGGGCGTTCCTCAAGGCAGAGTTAACGCTCAACTAACATCCGAAGTTGTAGAGTGGTTATGTGTCCAAGCTGCAAAAAGCAAAGTTGATATGGCAACCATCATAAGTTCTATTGTTGTTGATGCTTACTTTGATGAATTAGAAGAAAAATAACAATCATCTAAGACAATCTTTTTATTTCTTGGCATACCATAAAATCTCTTTCGAGTGAGCCAAACCTCACATTCATTCTTACTTTCAAATTCTGTATCGAATAATTCTGTTGGACATTTTGTTTCTCCATTTTCAATCATACAAACCAAAGCCATGGCCTTCCACATTATTTAATAACTCCCATATGTTTTAGACATTTGATAAATGTCCTTTGTTCTAAATCTTCTTCTTCAAAATATTTTTCATGTATTCTTTTGGAACAAGCACCACCAATAAAATCTATGTGCATAAAGTAAACTTTTTCTTTTGGTATAGAAACAAAAGCTAAAATATCACAATGACTCTCATTTAATGGTTTCTTTTTACCAGAATAGGAAACTGCAAAATGATAAGATAATTTCATCTTTCTACTGCTATCTGGTCTCAAAGAGCTTGATTTAACTTGTATTCTTAAAAACTTTCCTCGTATGTCTACAATAACATCTGTCTTATTAAGATTTACTATTTCTGCTCCAAAGCCTAATTTTATTAGGCGAACACAACAAATATGCTCGCCTAATTTACCAGTCTCAACCTCGTTCATTTTTTATAGCTAATCCAATTTGCATTGCCAACTGAGGTAATATGGCATTGCCTAATCCTTTAAGTCTGTCCACCCTTTTGGGTATCCCATTAGCCACTCGACCCACGTTGGGTTCAACGTTCCAGATGTTTGTTTCTTCTCCAAAACTTTTGTTCC
>JGI25127J35165_1000264_pt1 | contig 16714 bp, 21 predicted proteins | sample ETNvirenome_2_30_FD_35165 | JGI IMG/M metagenome (IMG submission 35165) | reverse complement strand
TTCTTCATATTACACTTTTCGTAATCGTTATGCTTTGATGGTGGAGAGAAGATCTGGAGGTCACACATATAAGTTAGTGACTGGCTATACTAGGTTAGATGAACTAAATAATAAATTAGATAAGTTTTCTTACAGAGTTTTAAAAGAAGATTGTTTGGATTTGCCTGATAAAGTTTATATGAAAAGAAATGTACCTTTAACACCTGAACAAATAAAAGCTTATGAGAGCATGAAGAAAAACGCTATTGCAGTTTTACAAAACTCTCAAACAACCGCCGCTAGTGCATTAGCACAAATGGTAAGACTTCATCAAATAACTTGCGGTCACTTGATGACTGATGCTGGTGAGGTTAAATATTTAAAAAATAATAGAGTCAACGAACTACTAAACATATTGGAGGAGATAGATGGGAAAGTCATTATTTGGGCCATATATAGACACGATATCAAAGAAATTACAAAACTTATTGGAGAAAGATACGGAGAACAATCTGTTGAATCTTATTTTGGTGATACTCCTGATAGTGAGCGTCAAAATATTGTTACTCGGTTTCAAGATAGAAACGATGATCTACGATTTTTCGTTGGAAATCCAAAGACAGGTGGGTATGGGCTTACTCTTACTGCCAGTCATACTGTTGTCTATTATAGTAATAGTTATGATTTAGAAACTAGGTTACAGTCTGAGGACAGAGCGCACAGAATAAGTCAAACAAAAAAAGTTACTTATATTGATTTAATGTCTGAAGGAACAGTAGATGAATTTATTATTAAAAATTTAAGGGGTAAAATAAACTTAGCTAATAAAGTTTTAGGTGAGGATTTAAAAAAATGGTTGATATAGACCACCCCTAAAAGAGGTGGTCTAAGTTTTACTTCTTTTTCTTTTTTTTCTTTTTGACGTTTTTCTTTTTTGCCATGCCGCCGCCGCGCATCTTAGTCATACCGCCGCCNCGCATCATGCCAACTTTATCCATCATACCGTTCTTTTTTTTCATTCCTGGCATTTTTTGTCTCCTTTAAAAAGCTTTTTAAATTGTTTTTGTCTAGACGACACTACCTCATGGTAGTAATCTCTGGGCCATTTATCGTAATAACCCATGCGGTGTAGTCTATCAGATGCTTCATACAATTGCGAGAACTTTTGTATCAACATCATAGAAAAATCTATCTTCGAATCTGGTAAATTAGAAACATCTCCAGTGGGGTCTAATAAAAATTCTTGCTCTTCTTCGTTGGGAGGATTGTAGGGGTGAAAACCCATGAAATATATATCTTTTTTGTTATACCTTCTGTTAAAATTATCTATAACTCTTTGAAANTTATTAAGACTNTACTCCTTAAAATAANTGTCGCAATAAATTAATATTTCTTTTTTATTNAAATTTATATTCTTAACATGCTTATGNAAATCTCTAGTGTAACCTGACTCAGGATTTCTAACTACAATATCTACCTTACTGTCTAACCAAGCCTTTGCTGCATAGGGACAGGCAGGCATCCTATTCAAATGTTTATTAGGAACCTCTAAATAGTGTTTAGACCAGAGTCTAACTTCACTGTGAATAAGTTTTTTTATTTTACTCGATATCAAAAATTAATTCTTTGCTGACATTCCAGACAAAGGATTATTTAAAGCTTTATTAATTTTCAAATCTAAGTTTTCTTCTAATAGTTTCATTTCGTTTAAAAGCTCTCTGTTATCTTCCTTCTGTCTATCTTCAACATCATTCACTATTTCTGTTATATGTCTTATGTCACCATTCATTTGACGTAAGTCCGCCTTCATGTCTGATCTCATATCACGTGCTACGTCTGATATTATAGTTATTTCTTGAAGTATCATATCTATTTCTGATTTTAATACCGCCATACCTTCATCATATTGAGAGAGGTCTGGCTCAGTATACAAAGTTATCTTCTCCTTCATATCAAGGTAATCCTGATAAAAAGTAAAACCAGTCCACGCTGCACCACCTAAAGCGCCTAAAAGAGTGAAGATAGCAAATACTTTACCACCAGTTACCTTCATTCCTGAATACTCAATACTGGGCATTTATCATATCCTCCATAATTTGTCCTTGCGCCATATCAAACAAGATACCATAGTTATCTTCTAAAGTCTTGTTTAAATACTCTGACACGTTTGTATCTTGTATTGTTGATTGTGTGTCAAAGAAAGTCTTAGTATTACCAAGTATCTGCATAACAATCAATGTTTTCATTTGATTTGATTCATCATATCTAGCTTTATCATCAATCTTTTTAACTATTTTTGTTGCCGCTTTTTCTTTTGCAGAGGGTTCTTTTACAGGTTTTTCGGGTTCTTCAACTTCTTCCTGTTGTACTTCTTCTTGTTCTGAACTATCCTCTGGCTCCACAGGGGACTCCTCAGTAGTTTCGCTATCGGGTTCGGTTGTTTCTTCTTCTGCTGGTCCTTCATCTACAGTCTCCTCTACTTGAGCAACCTCTATGGTTTCTTCTATTTCAGGCTCAGGTAAATCTATCTCCATTTCCATTTCCAACTCTAATTCTAACTCCATTTCTGCTTGAACCTCTACAGAGGCTATTTCAGGTTGTGGTAAATCAATTTCAAAATCAATTTCAAATTCTTGTATTTCTAATTCAACAGTTTCATATGTCACTTCTTCAGTTGGTGCTTCTATTGGTGTAAAGTCTATATCACCGTCATCAAAACTAATATCATTGAATTCAAACACCTCTTCAACAAACTCTAACTCTGTGGGATCAAATAAGTTTAAATAATATATCTCCTCCAACGTTGTAATTTGTTGAGTTATAATAGTATTAATTACATTGTAAAACACATTGACGGTGACATCATCAAATAAAGGACCTATTGCAAGATTAATATCTCGTCCGCCAACTTCAACAGTTATTCTATTTAAAACGCCACTGAAATCGAAAGACCCATTGTATGACTGGTAACCTGATGCAATGCCAGATTCAGACAAGATATCAGTCCCTTGAAAGACTGTGTTAGATCCATTACGTCCTGTAATGTGCATGTATATTCTATCTTGAGCATCTCGTTTATCGACTTTTATTGAGTATTTAACCTCACCACCTTTATCTATTTGTAAATCAGATATATTAATATTGTTAATTATAAAAGTTGTGCCCATTCCAGACACACCCATGGTAGATGTACTGTTCCCTGATCCAGTGATCTGTGCGCATCTATCTGTACCTAACTCACCGCAAGTATTACCAGTGGGCATAGAAGCGGGGCCTTGTCCACCCCAATCTGTTTGCATATTACCATCATCCTGAGAGCCGACATAACCATTAGAACTATCTAAAATGTTGCCTGAATCTTCGTTAGTAACAGTTGTAGTGGTGGTCGTAACGGTGGTTGTTGTCGTCGTGACAATCTCTGTTCCTAAATCCTCTTCTGTAATATCTACTTGTGTTTCTTCTGTGACTGTAACTCCTGGTGTGCAGAGTCCTGTAACATCAGGTAAGCATACGTCAGCTTTAGAGTAAGAGTAACATAGTAAGAGCCATAAGACCAAAATTCTTGAGAGCATCATTATCTCCTGTTGGTTTTTCTTCTACTTTTTGTTGAACATATTCTGGTTTATATTTACTGCCGTCAGGAATTTGATCGGGGTTATCACTCCAATATTGAGCTGCCTCGGCGCCAATAGATCCTTTAGCTGGACACGGAGTCCCCGCGTCTGTCATGCTATCCCAGACTCTTGGGTCTTGACATAAAATACTCACCGCAGCAACTTTCATTCCATAGGCATATAATGACCGCGATAATTTTAATTTTTGACAAAGCTCATCATCAATAACTATACCGCTAGCTAATCCTACGATGTTGTTTTGAACACTTGCACCAACTCCTACTTTACAAATATCACTGTTAGAATTAATTATACTTGGTGCGTTTGCGGTTGGCGGTGTATTATTTGTTACAACAGTGCTCGATACCGTGTTAGTTTCGGCTTTTAAAACACCNCAAAGCAAAAAGAATAATACTANATATTTTACCATCCTAATGGATTTCTACTATCATCATAAGTTTTGATCATGTACTCTTCCATCCACAAAATCTTTTCTTTAATTACNGCTATNTCTTGTTGCATTTTTGCAACAGCATCAGCTTTTTTTTCAACAGCTTCTAATCTCTCTGACCACATGCCCCAGGTGACACTTAAAGACGCCACTATACCTATTAACCAAATTATGTCTTTTCTAGTAAATTCCATTATGCTATCCTTGATAATGCCTCATTAAAATTAATTAAGTTAGGATTAGCTATACCTTGTTGTGCGTAATTTGACAAATTAAATTGTGGAAAATTACTAAAGAGGGAGGGTGCAGCACCCTGAACTAATACTGGTTGTGTTGGAAGTCCTGTTGTTGTGGGAAAAGGCACCACAGGTGCTGAGGGTATTCCAGGTGATGGCACCACCACTGGAGCCTCCGCAACAAAATCATCATCTGGTCCTTGCCTGTTTGCCATGAAATCTCTATTAATTTGTGATCTAAACTCATCTAATTGATATTTTTGCATTTCAGGTGTAGACATCATTTGATTAAATAAATTAGGATTATTAGCCACCGAGGCTGCAAAATTATCTAGTTCTTCTCCTGTTAATCCTAATACATTTCTACCATAAAAAAGTCCACGCACACCTTGAGGGCTGCCTCCAGCTATNAAGTCAAGTCCTCTAGAAAAAAGTTGAGCTCCTGGTAACATGCTAAAAATACCAGTCATNGGTGGTCTGTCAAATTTAGTCATACCCTCTTTAAAAGTGTCAGTCGCTATGTTTTGTAAAAACTCACCACCTGGTCCTGAACTTCTAATTTTACCTTGCCTTATTAAATCACCTGCAATTGCCTCTAATATATTTTTACCTATTAAATCTTTATCACTGGACGATATGAAAGTGCCTAGTCCTGTGTTAATACCTGTTCTTAATTTAACAATATCTGAAGCGTCAAGGCCGTATTTAGCCATTAAATTTTTAGTTTTAGTGCCTCCAGTAAATAAACCTTCTTGAGCAGCACCTTTTAAATCTTCAATGAAGTCAGTTGTTTGTCTGCCTCCTTGACCAACAAGACCTACATTCTCAGCAGGCTTATCTTTTCTTTTTTGTGCATCATCTAAATCCTTTATAATTTTTTCTCTTTCTTTCTGATTATTATCAGATTTATCTCTTTGAGGTCTGCTAAACTTTTGTTGAAATTCTTTTTGAGCTTTACTTAGTTTCCCTCTGCCTGGTCTTGTTATACCTTTTGGTGCCATTATATTACCCTTTGCATAATTTTACGTGAGTTCATAATACCACCTTTTGAGGCAAATGTAATCTCACCTGGTCTGTTAAATAATTGTCTTCCACGTTCCATGGTGTTTGGATCAGCTGCCGCCACATTCACGGGAGAAGTAAAAGCACTGGCTAATCTAGAGGCTGAATTAACATTTGTATTAAAAGACAAAGGTTCAACGACACTTGCACCACCTCCACCCTCACCACCGCTACCTGAAACGGGTGGAGAAACAGTGACATCTAATGATTGTTGATTTGTTGGGGACACATCAAAAGTAGAGGATCTTTGTTCATTTAATTTTTTATTATACTCTTTATCCTCTTTAGCTCTGATCTCATAATCTTCTTTTGCTATATTAAGTTGATTAATAGCAATTTTTTTAAGTTCGGGCTCATTTTCAAACTCTTCACTAACTAAATTAAAAATTTCTCTAGTGGGTATTGCTATACCTACAGTTTTAGGTCCAATTGCAGGTATTTGTTTTGTGCTTGTCAACCACGCTCTTCCTATGGGATTTGATAAAATTTTAGCTGCAATGCGGTATTTAATTATTGTTCCTACATTACCAAGCTTTAAATTAGTTAATTGATTTATAATACTACCAGATACTAAACCACCAGCGGAAGCGGCAACGTCTTGAGTTTTTCTACGACCCGCTTGAACACCAGCGACGTCCTCTAAAAGTTCAAGAGCTTCTTTACCGATTATAGCTGTTAACTTTTGTTTAGCTAAAGCTTCGTCTCCACCACCAATTGAGTACAATGCTTTATATAAAGTAGGATGAGGAGGTGTTTGACCTGTCGCAAATTCTTTTAAAATTAAATCAGCATCTGCGGATCTACCAGATTCTAAAATATCCTGTATAACTCTTTGTGCTATTTTTTGTTGAAGTTCGGGAGAAAATTTACTCATGATCTCTGTTATTTCTTTTGGTGTAGCTGTTCCTACAAAATATCTAGTAAACTCTGCAGGGTTCATTTCTGACTCACCTATAGAATTTTTTAAAAAAGGTTTAATAATTTTATTTTTATAATTTTTAGCAGCTGCTTGCTCTAAGTCATAAATTTTTTGTAATTTTTTTACTAAAGAACCTTTCATATTTGAAAGCTGTTGTATGTCGATTACACCTCTTTCTGCGCCTATAATTTTTAAAAGGTTATTTACTTTTTTAAAATCTTTTCCAAAAATAATTTTTTGAACATCTGTAGGTAACTGATTTATTTGATTTAATAATGTTTCAGGATTAGTAAAATCATCTCCTAATGAGCTTCTTGATTTTCTTAACATTTCATTAAATGCAGCTGATTTTGCATCTTGTAACACATCACCAAAATCTTTTCCTAAAGCTTTTTCAAACACTCTAAACGTTGCTAAATCTCCATTCATTAGGGCGGGGACTAAAATATCTTTAGCTTGAGCCTTGTTATTAATAATGCCTTTTATTACAGAAGTATTAAATATGTTACCTTCATTAGCTATAAAGGCTTGCATATCGTTATATTGTCTAAATATTTTTCTTTTATTTACACCCTCTCCCATAGATTTTAAAGCCCCTGCCATTTTTTGATCTAAAGATTTTATTACTTTCATAATATCTAAATCAGCTTTTGTAGGTGATGTTGCGTTAGTTAAACTATCATTTAAAATATTTTTGTAATTAAAAGCTTGCTCAAAAGTTAAATTATCTAAATTTTTTAAATCATCTAAAACACCTTGTAGTTGTTGAGGTATAATTGGTGTTGTAACCTCTTCTTGCCCATAAGCCTTAGTTTTAGTAGGATATTGATTTTCTATTCTCTTAGCTAAATTATTTATTGAACGAACATCTATTATGGCATCTGGATTAAAGCCCTCTATATTTTTAATATTTTTATACATATTGTTTAAATTTTTAACATAATCATCATGAAGTTTAAGAACAGCATCGGTTACTTTTTCACCTGCTTTTACTGTGCTTATAGGTTTTCCATTTGAAGATATAGAACCACTAATATTATCCAAAGCTTCATCTGCTTGTGTTTTTACAAAGTTTTTTTCTAAATTTATAACTTTTTCGTCCACTTCTAATTGTTTACTAACAAAGTTTGAAACCTCACTACCTACATCTGCGGTTGTTAAAACTTTCATGCCAGGATAAGTAACTCGTCCATCTACAATCTCAGGTAAAACGCCTTTTGCTCTCATTTCTAATTCAATTAACTGGTTCTGAATAATATCCTTTTGTGTTTGTAAAACATCAGCTGATCCTGGAATTTTTTCTGCAATGCCTTCTACTCTTTGAATAGTGGGAGATTGAGTCTCAAGACCAGGAGTTAATTGTAAATCACCTAGTTTAGGTGATCCATCTTTATTAAAAATAACTTTTCCTTGTTGATCATATTGTATGACTTGTTTTCCTTTAGCTATGGAGGTTAAATAATTTTTTACAGCCACGTCTCCTGCGCCCGCAACAGGACCAACAAATTTTTGCAAAACTCCTTTACCTAATTTAACACCGCCTAAAAGTAAAAAATCAAAACCAGCTGCGATCGCAGCCTCCATACCTCTTTCTTTTGCTATTTTATCAATTGCTATGATATCAGCATTAGTAAAGTGTCTATTAATTATATCACTAGCACTAGCTCCCGTGAAATAAGAAAGACCAGATATAGCAGCTAAACCCACTAAACTTAATGTTCCACCTGTAGCTAATGAAGGAACGGCCATTACAGCGCCTGCTGTGGCAGCTATATTAGTTACTATTCCAGGCACCTCACTAATCATGTCTAAAAAATCTTTTCCATCAAAACCTAATTCATCTAACAATAAGTCTTTTGAACCCTCAGGAGTAGGCACAGTTATAATCATTCCTAATTTAGAAGGTTTATAAAATAATATTTGACCCTCTTCTACTAAATCATTTAAAGCCTGTAATTTAAATTGTTCATCACTTTGTCTACCAACAGAAGCTCTTATATCAGCGGGAGCACCAGACATTACATCTACCCCAGCCGCTTGCAGTTGTTCAATTGTTTCTGCTAAGTCTGCGTCCAGTTCTACAAAACCATATTTATTCATTAAAATAGGGTCTTTTTCTATTTCTGCTGGGTCTATAGGTCTGCCTGTTTCTTCTGCCTCAAGTAAAGCAGCCTCCTCTAAAGTTAATTTAATATCTCCTTTTAAACTTAAATAACGAGTATTGCTTATGTCACCATTTTGTCTTAGTTGTCTTAAATAATTTAAACGATCAAACTTACCCATTAAAGTCATATCGTTTGGAGAATATTGAAATTCTAAATCGTCTAAATTTATATCACCGCTGTCAATCGCTTGAATAAAAGAATCTCCAGCTTTTTCTTTTCCAATGGGAACAAATGTATCTGTTTCCATAGCTTCTAAAAAAAGATCTTTTTCAGCTTCTTTTGTTAAAACTTTTTGTTCTTCTTTTTTATATTCTGTTTCTTTTGTGTCTGGACCTGTGAGATTTCCAAAAGTATAACTACTTCTATCAACATCACCAGAGATTACATTTTGAATTGTATCTTCTTTAGCCATTATCTTTTTTTAACGCTCCCATCTGGATTATAATATTGCACATAAATATCGTAGTGAAAAGCTCTTAATCTTCTTTTCAGTTGTTCTAAATTGTATGAGGGTAAATCATTTCTTCTAACAGTTCCTTCTGGAGCTATACCGTTATCAAGTCTAAAATTATTGTGGGCATCGAATAAATCTCTAACAGACATTTCATAAGAAGGTTTAAAACCAACTGCCCCTGCAGCTTCACTTAATCTTTCTTCAATTAATATTTGAGTTTGCATAACACCATTTAAAACTTGCTCGTACGATTGAGCAGCATCCATAGCTCCCTTACCAGTAATTTCTGCTATATATTCTCTATCTTCATTAGTAAACCTTGAGTCTTGAGATATTTGACGTAAAACAGTTTGTGATAATAAATTAATATCATTTCTAATTTGAGCTGCATTTTCATTAAAAGGTAGTCCTAACTGAGTTATATACTTATTATAAAAATCAACAAAGCTACCTTGAATACCAAAATAATACTTAGGAACATCTTTTAATTCACCCACTAATTCAGTTGTTCTTAAATTTAAATCTTCTAACATAAAGTAAGAATCTTTTTGTCTTACTGTTGCATCATCCGCACTAGTGCCTACTAATTCACTTTTTAAACTTATCTCTCCGTCTGCACCAACAGTTAAATTTTGTCCTAAAATAGCAGGTTGGTATCTACCTTCTCCCTCAACAATTTGTTGATTGGTTACAAAGACTAATTTATTAGTTGTTGTATCCACTGCTGCTTTTGTTGTATCTGCTTTTACCTCTGGTTCAAACTCATCTTGATTTTTCAAAGCATAATTTTGTGAAACCAAAATATTTTTTTTAGTTTTTTTATGATATAAAGTTATTAACGTATCTTTATATTCAGGTTCTTTTGGTTGAAATTCATTACCCTCTACGTCGTCATTTATTCTAGCAGTGACGTCTTCGTTTGTGGCTAAAACATTTATTTGTAATTCAGGATCAAAATAAGTGGAATAAACAGGATTATCTTTAGGAGCAGAGTAATCTCTAATTTCTTTACCAGAATCTATTAATATATCCCCCTGACTTACGTAAACATTAGCTCGTAAACTATTAGAATAAACTTCTTTAAATACATCTAGCCCGTCTTTTTTTGGCATGTATCTATTACTATCAGCCTGCATTTCTTTATTAAACGCTTCTTCAGATATAAAAACGTTAATCCCTTCTTTAGTATCATAAACTTCTCTAAATTTATTTTCGGTTAGTTCTGGTATATAACGCGGTTCGTAATTAGGATCTCCTTTTTGTTTTTTAAGTTCTGCTTGTAGCATGTCTTCGCTAACAAAAACATATTTACCAAGAGTGGTATCATAAGCATTTTGAATAGCGTCACCAGAAACATTTTTTTCTGCTATGTATTTTTTTGAGTAATTTGGATCTTGTTCAGCTGCTGCTATGTCGGCCCTTACTAAAGACTCTGGAACTAATTCTTTAGTGTCAGTTTCTGTATTATACACCTCAATTAACTCAGAGGGTTTACTGGCGATAATATCGTAAGTATCTTTTTGAGGATTATATCGAAGTGTATTGTCTCCTAACTCAAAAGGTTTTAATTTTTCTTCAAATTCTTTTTGATCTTCTCTAGCCATTTGAAGAGCTTGTAAATCTAGATTTAGTTGTTCTTTCCTATCTGCTTCAACGTTAGTTCTTCTAGTCTTAATCATGTCATCAAAATAAGGAGCTGACTTTTCCAGTCCTCCTCCAAGTATTTCTAATGCTCCACCTAAACCTCCTTGATATGATTTACCAGAAAGTAAAGCGGATGACAAAGCTAGTAAAGCAGGTGACGCTGAGGCGAAGCGACTTGTGGGTTGTCTTGGCTCATAAATTTTTTCTAAAGTTTCTCTGCTTTCTTTAAAAAAATCATCGAAGGTTTTTCCACCTGCGGGTGCGGGTAATGATGATTCACCTATTCCTTGATAGCTGCCTGGTCTATCCACATATCCTCTTTTAGGTGTGGCTAATCCAGATGTAATACCAACTCCACGAGAGGATACGGATCCTCCCATATTAAACATTTTTCTTTTATAAATGCTCATTAATTACCTATGAGCGCTCCAAGACCCCCAAGACCTCCAGTTACAATTCCTGCTGCTTGAGCAATAGGATTAGTTGTTGGCATTGGTGCAACAGTTTGTTGAGCTGTTCCTGCGCCTGGTGTTACTTGTTGTAATGTTTGAGAACCAAAAGATAATCTTCTAAAGGGCTCCATCATTTGATTTAATTGATTTTGATAATCAGTGCCTAGTTGTGTCTGAGCTAATTGTTGTTGTAGACCGCCAATACCTAAAAGTTGACTAACATCTTGTTGTCCGAGCTGTTGTTGTTGAGCTCCTAAGCCAGCCATAGTGCTACCGATGCCACTTGTTAATTTACCAATGTTAGCAAATCCTGCTGCTTGCTGTGCTCTTTGCTGATTAGCGGCTGCTGCTTGCGCTTGAGCCTGCTGAAAGTTTCTAGATAAATCTTCAAAAATTCTTCTTGATCTTAAATCTTGCGCATTTCTAGCTAGTTCTGATTGTTGAATACCAAATCTACTACCACCAAATGCACCTGCTTTAACAGCCTGACCAGCTAATTGATTCTCAGCCATGGCAGCTTGCCTATCTATTTCTTTAATAGCCTCTTGTGTTACTGCTTGTTGATAAGGATCCATGAACTGCTGTGCTCTCGACGGATCAAAGTTCATCTGTCTTAGTGCCTCTGCACCTGCAGCGGCTGATCCTAGGCCCGCGGTTTGTGCTGCCTGACCAGCTTGTAAGAAAGGTTGAAACGCTCCAATACCCTGAAACGCTAAGTTCATTGCAGCTTCTTGTGTCGGACTAAACCCTGCCACTTGTTGCTGTGGTATTGTTTGTGGTAATTGTAAAACACCTTGCGCTTGTGGTGTTCCAAATAAAGTGTTTAATAATTGTTGTTGTCTGTCACTGATATACTCAGGGACTCTAGTAGTTATGATTTGTTCTTGTGTTGCCATTATGCTGCCCCCTCTAGTCTATCCATCATCTCGTACATTCTCTTTGCGCCTTCGCGACGGTCTCCTCCGCCTGCACCCCTGACTGCTTTAGCCGTCATGACAAATTCTCCGTCGCTTAGCATTGCGGGGATATCGTCACTTGTTTCGGTCCCTGGACCGAGAGACATGCCCCCTTGTCGTAAATCTGTTACTCCTCCACCTTTAGCTTTTCCTTGTGGAAATAAAACATCACTTGTTGGGAATATTTGTGTATCTATTCTACGTGGTGTAAAATCTTGTGGCTCTGGTGTTTCTGGTTCAGTCAACTTAAGCAATGCAGCTATACCCGCTGTTCCTAAACCAAATAATTTAGCAGCATCTCCTATACTCATACCTCCTAAAACTGCATCCTTAGCTTTTGCTGCTTTCTCAAGTTGGCCGAGTGCAAATTCTTCTGCAGCATCTTCAGTAAATCCTTTTGATATTGCTTCTGCTTTTAATTCTGCTCCCTCTGTTAATAAATCTGCTGTAGTTTTATCTGCTCCTGCTCCCCTAAAATCAAACTTACCTAGTAACCCGCCTTTATCTGCATCTCCTAAGAAAAATCTGGACAAACCTCCTTTGTCAAATATTTGACCTATGGTCATGGGATCTATTTTTCCACCTAGTCCACCTGATATAAATTGTCTACCAAAGTCTCCACCAAGTCCTGTAATGCCTGGACTTCTAAATCCACCTAGTCCACCTGATATAGCTCCGCTCATTCCACTGCCAATACCACCAGCAATAGCTCCTAATAAAGGATTACCAGTTGCAAGTCCTACGATAGGACCTAAGAACTGTTCTAAGTCACCAGGTATCGCTTTTCTAATACCTTTAACAATCTTTTTTAAGAAGAACTCTGGTTGACCTGTAACTGGATTGATAGAGTTTAGTTCATTACCGACAATGTATCGACCAGGCTCTATGCCCATGTCTACCATTGTTTTAAATAATCTTTTCTTTAATACTGGGTTTCTATCTAATACTTCCATAGGCACAACAGTTTCACCTTCTGCTGCATGCACCATATAAGTATCTTCATAACGACCTAGTCCTCCCAGTGAGGATACGAAACTTTTAAATTGGTTTAGTGACTCAAGTCCCTGCATATTATTATGTTGTATCTCCAAATATATCTAAGCTGTTTACCATGACAGCGACATCTCTTTTGATGTGTTTCTCTTCTGTGGAAGTTGCAGGATCTTCGACGTCGGCTAATGCTTCTTTTTCATCAGCGTATTCTTTTCCTGTTTGCGTATTAGTAATAGTGATCTTAGTTTCGACAGGTAAGACCTTAATACCCTCACCCGCTAATACGGTTTCATCTTTTTTTATACCCATTTTCCCATCCTTTTGCAATATAATAGTTTTAACATTTCCATCTCTTTCTAGCCTGTCTTAACCTTGAATTAGGGTCTTTTGCGGCTTTTGGAAACTTTTTCATTTGTCCTGCGCTTCTAGCACAGAAAGATTTTCTTCGCTTTGCAGCTTTACTGCCAGGTTTTACTTTACCTGTGACAGCGGTTTTAAGCTTTGATCCAGGGTTATCTCTACGATATTTAGCGACACCAGCAGCAGTCATACCTGCTCCAGCCTTTGTAGGTCTAAAATACTTTTTAGTCTTAGGGGGCTGTTTATCGCGTTTTCTTACCATTGATTATGCCTTGGATTTTTTTGTTGTTTTACGGCCTCTTCGCAAAGACTCTTTAGCTCTTTTCGCAATCGCTGCTTGTTGCGTTTTGCCAGCAACTTTACTTCTTTGTTCAACCACAGTAAGTATTTGAATTTTTCTAGCAAACGGTTTGTTAATCCTTTTAACTTTCGCAACGGTACGCCTTGCGTCAGCTGGAGTTGCGTATTTAATAGATACAGTATCTTTAGGGTTTTCATCTGTGTATAATCTTCTACCGCTACCTTTAGGTTTCTTGCCTGTGCCTTTTTTAGGATCTTTTCTTTTTGCCATTTTTTAATACATTCTGTAAAGTTTTAGCTTGTCCAGCGTGTGACTTAGAAGCTTTTTTAAGCGCGCTTATTACTTTTTTTACTTTTTTTCTTCTTTGATTTTTCAACACCTTTTATAACTCCTTTGTTCTTTGAAGCGTAGAATACAGCTTTGGCATCTTTACCATAAGTCTTCTTCATAGACTTCATAATCTTTTTACCCTTTTCGTTTAGTGGCACCTTTTCTCCTCTTTGCAAATGTAGCAACATTAGTTGGCTTACCACCAACTCCTTGTGCTTTTGATCTCTTTCTAGAAACTGCAGATTTTATCTGACCTTTAGTCATGCTGGCAGCTTTTGCTCTGGGGACACACTTAGGATATTTTCGCTTAGCGTCTTTCTTTTGCTTAGACCTACCACACTTAGCAAAGCCTCCACCTTTTTTCTTAGAACCGATGTCGACCCAGTCTTGCTTGAACCACTTCGCTAATCCTTTGTGACCAGACATTACGCTACTTTTTTCTTTTGTTTTGGTTTCTTTGTTACTTTACGTTTACTTGCCATGATCGCACCACAACCTTTTGCAATACCTCCTTGACTATAACTAGATACCTTTTTTCTATCTTGTGATATTTTATTGTAATCAATCATACCACCCATAGCTTTTTTTGGACCTTTAAAGTCTTTTCGCTTTACTCCGCTAGGATCTTTAATTTTTCCTGCACAGATTTTAGAAGCGTAAGCATTAGCATAGGCACTAGGGTAGACCTTAAATTTTCGCTTCGCTGCGGCTTTACCTCTAGGACATAACTTAGTCATTACTTTTTCCTTACTGTTTGTGCTGCTCTTTTAAATTGAGCTGCTGTTGGAGCGCCTTTGGCACCCTTTTTACGCATTTTCTCGCCTCGTTTTCTTTTAGCGTGAATGTTAGCGTATAAACCTTTTCCCATTATCTTTTCCTCTTTGGCTTTTTCATGGCTTTTCTTTTGGCAGCGACTATAATATCTCCTCTAGTAATCTTATCTCTAGGCGGATACATAGCTGCCAGTTTTTTATTTTTTACTGCTTTTTTTGTTTTCTTCATAAAGTCTCCTATCTGCTAGATATCTCTAACACACTTATAATTATGCTCAGATCATTAGCATTTTCTGCCTGAGCTTTTATTATTTCTGACTCTTTTGCTATCAGCGGAGCGGGAGCTGCCACGGAGCTGTCAGATGTATCCTGCGCCATATTTCCTGTCGCTAGAATCTCTTGAGATCGTTTAGCCTGTATTGTTCGATCTTTTTCAATAGTATAACTTATACTACCAGTATCTACAAGGGTTACAGATATATTGCAATCATTACTTGTATCTTCGTTTGCAACACGAATAGACTTAATTATCGCAGCTTTTTCTGCAGGAACTGTATAGATAGTTGTTAAATTAGTGGTCGACAACTTTGCTTTATGATTTGTATATATGTTCGACATTTATGATAAGAAAAACGAAAGCCTTTCTTCTTCTTCTTTTAATGTTTCTGGCACGTAAGTATTATTTAAAACAAATATAACTTGCTCTAAAGTTTGAACTAATTGAGATATTTGTTCTCTACTATATTCTTCTGTCGCTTCTGGTAAACGAGGTGTTACAATTTTAGCCATTAGGTGCCTCTCATTCCATCTGGTTTCATATCTAATCTAAGTGTTCCATATCTCCATCTATCATCAACATCACCACTAGATACCCTAACAGCTATCTGTCTACCTCTTATTCTGGTATCTTTTTTAGTTGTGGTTGTCTCTACCTCAAAGGGCCCGTGTGTCCTTTGTGATCCTGAGGGATAAGGTCTAGTTTTCATGGTCACGTCAACATTACCTATTTGATTTTTAAAATCAGGNATAAATCTAGAAATAGACATAAAGTTATCTCCGTCTCCTATATCAATNTCTCCTGACTCAATGTGATTTGCCATTGCNGCTCCATCATCATTGTTCCCTGTTTCGTGAAGATAGACAAAAGTTCTACCTGCCTTTAATCCATTTATTGTAGAGATAGTAGAGGTGGTATCAGCAGACTCAAACTCTGCAGCGTAAGGAACTTCATAAACACCATAATCTGCCCAAGCACTTCTGGCTAAAGTTCCTATATACCAGAGGTTTTCTGCATAATTATAAACAACTAATCTATCTATTTGATCGGAGCTAGCTGAAGCATAAAACCACATAACCTCATTGTAATTAGAATTAGATGCACAAAAAACATCTTGCTTTGCGTTTTCGTTAATATCATCAAATACATAATCCTGCACACTACAAGGTATCTTTTTTACTGCGCCATCGTATAAGAAGAAAGAATCATTACTCATCCAAAACGAGTTACCAGATACATCAACTGCTGCATTGATACCGACAGCTCCACAGTTAGAACCAATTTGTTTAAAACCAAAAGTTAAAGGTGCACCAATAAACTGCATTTGATACAAAGCTGTATCTGTCCATATCATGACAGCACCTCTTGATCTTACTGCTGTATTAATTTGGTTACCGTCAGTTAATCTAAAAGAACCTGCTGTGTTAGTTGCCGTAGGCGTCCAATCACTTGTTGATTCTTGATCAGACCACCTAATAAACATATTATCTTGTGTAGCTGTTTGTCCGATTGTAGTTTCTGTTCCAAGACAAATAACATGTCTGTCATCACCAGAAACAATCATAAATCTTGATTTAGTAGGAGCGCCACTTACCTCTGTTGTGCCTGCTCTGTTATTAGATAATCCTGATGATGTATCCCAATAAAATAATCCACCATTAAATTGTAAAGCTAAAACGTCCTCACCCCAGTTGTCTAGGGCCCACTTAGAAGATTCCAATAACACACCCTCTCCACCTGTCAAACCC
>JGI25127J35165_1000256_pt1 | contig 16962 bp, 22 predicted proteins | sample ETNvirenome_2_30_FD_35165 | JGI IMG/M metagenome (IMG submission 35165) | reverse complement strand
CCCAGATTGGAGATCATATGCAAGTAAGCCCATACTTCGTAGAGGAGATGATGGGTTATCCAATCGGGTGGACCGCACTAGAGCCCTAGGAAATAGTATTGTACCTGCGGTAGCTGCGATACCATTAAAAAGAGTACATGACCTTTACTACAATGAATAAATTAAAAACTTTAAAATTAAATAGAATATCAAACTTAGAAAAAAAACTAATAGATCAAGATTTAAGAGGTTATGATCATTATGTTTTTATTGACGGTAATCGAAAAGCACAGCTTATAACTAACGGTAAATGGGTAACAGAATTTATTAGAACTGCTGTTATAAAACACAATGCTTTAGTATGTGAAGTCTTAAGTATGCGTGTTGAAGATTTTTCAGAACAAGAACTTAAGGATTTTGAGAACGGCTTGCTTTCATAATTTTTTCTACTTGTTTCATAACCATAAATTGATGAAAGAGAAATAGTAATTTATTTATACCTTTTGCTTTTACTATCTTTTCTTCAACCATTTTTCTTGCTTCTTGTTCAGCTAATCGTGACAAGGCTGAAGAAAGTACAGCGTCTATCTTTGCTTGGTTTCTCACTAAATCACAAGAAAAAGACTTTATCTTATGAATATCATTTGACTTCATAATTTCTCTACACCTTAATTCTGTAGAGAGTTCAACTTCAGCTGGAGGAGATTCAAAGATTATTTGAAAAAAAGTATCTTTCATGTCATTGAAGATTTGTTGTAGATCCTGGATACAATCTTGATTCAATAAAACTTACTGCTTGATCATCTATTGTATTGTCTGTTTGTTTAGCTAATGCTTTTAACAAATCAATAATTAATCTCTTCATTGCCTTTGATTTTATAAATACAAGAAGAATAGGTTTTAAAATTTTTACCATCAGAATTTATGTCTTACTTTCCAAACATAGCTAAATTGCTAATATATAACAAGAGATATTGCTTTTTATGGCTGACGATAAAAAAAACGTGCTCCAAAAGCTTAAAGATGGATTAGATGATAAAGAAGAACAACTTGCGATTATAAGTCTTTTTGTAAGACTTGGGGTTGTTGTTTGGAGTGGTTTTATAGTCACGTTAAACTACATATCAATTCCTGGTTACAGTTCAGAACCTAAAGACATCACGTTTCCTGCTTCGCTTCTGACGGGAGCGTTGGCAACATTCGGTTTGGAGGGATCTAAGAAAAGTAGTAAGAAAGACGACAAGGTTGCTATGGAAGATGGTATGGTTCAAACTATAAGGGTAATAACACCTATTAAAATTGAAGGTGCTGAAGTAATCGACCCTAAACCTAAAAAATGAAAAAGCTACTTCCGTTTTTATTTCTAGTCTCCGCACCAGTTTATGCGGACATGAACCATTCCATATCATCTAGTGTAAAGTTTGAGTCGCTTTCAGCAGCCAGTACAGCAGACAAAATTGGTTCGTCATACAGCATAAGCGGTAACAACGTCACAACTGTTGATTCAAACTCAGCAGCTACATTAGGCGGTTTCGGATCTGTAACCAATGGCGTACCAGCTGTAACTTTTCCCTCTGCTACACAAGCAACTTCAGGAGAGGCGTTTAGTTTTTCTACAAGTTTTTTAGAAGGAGATGCCACACCAGGTAGTGCAGTTACAGTGGGTACTGTGCCAAATTTTTCCGACCTTACGAGCACAAGTGCTGGAAGCGTGGGCACAGCAGCAGTAGCAATAGACAACCACACAATTACCCTAACACCAGGAACGGGAACAGGTATCGTGATGACAGGTCAGTTTGTCGTTGATCTTACTATCGAATGAGGAGGCTACTTTTTCTTGGCTTTGCTATATCTGCTCCTTGTTACGCTGTACCAGTTATCCCAAATTTTACTCAAGGGTCGAGCACCAGCCGAACAGAAACTTCCACAATTATTACAGAATCTATACGAACAACAGAATATAATTCTGGGTTCTTGTATTCAGTTACAGGATCAGGAATACAGCATGACGGATCTTCTATATCTCCAACAGCTACTACTGTTAATGAAACTATAAACGGAACTACTCATACATGGCAGGGATTAGACCTAAATCAACGACCAAACTGGACTCAAACAACTCAAGGAGATGCCTTTCAATTTACAGAAGTTTATCAAGCACCTGGAATGGAATCCGTAACAGATATAACCCGAACCATAGAAAGTACAAGCGTCACAGATACCACAACTATCTTCTCGCAATAACTTTAGTAAGTAATCCAGTATTTGCTAATGTGTCAAACACAAGTGCACCAGTAGCACAATCCTCATCATCGGTATCAAATTTTGCCACTCAAGTATTAGGAGGTCCGATGGTAGAAAATCAATATGGAAATGGCATAGTATGTTCTGGCCCACAAATGGGATTTAGTCCGTTTGTTACTACAACATTTAACCAAAGACGACCTCAAGATTACACTTATGAAACTCCTGTGTACGATCCAACAGACGCAGATAATGATGGAGTGCCAGATAATCCAGGTAATATACTTTACTATCAAGAAAACTATAGCGGTAATAAAGATTCTTTAGGACTTAACTTTGGATTTGCATTCACATTTAATATCCCATTAGACAATAGATTTCAAGATTCTTGCCTCGATGCAGCCAACACACAAATACAATTACAAAAACAAGAATTAAATGCAAAAATGCTTAACTATGAAATTGCAAGATTAAAAAATTGTGGAGAGTTAATGTTAGCTGGTATATACTTCGATCCTAAAAGTGAGTTTGCAAAACTATGTGAAGGAGTAATGATCGCTCCAAAACCTAATCAAGTAATACCGCACACTCACGAACTTAAAATTGGGCAGTAGGCAAGCACGGTTAGACTTGCCCACCTAGACGCTCTATCCATTGCCGTGGCGAATAGAGTATTTTTATTTTACCTTATCTTTTTTCTTTGTAAGTTTTTTAAATAGATTTTTTATAAGAGGTTTTACGATATTAAGCAGTAATGGAGTAGTGGCAGCAACAGTAGCAATAGCAGCAGTGCTAACAAGCTGTGGAGGATTCGGTATGTATTGCTCGATGAATTTAACGTCCTCATACAGAGTTATACATTTACTACCATCTTCGCTTCTTTCATGCCCAATAACACGTTCCAGCTTAAATTCGTTACGATAATCCCCTACTCTTTGATCGTTAGATCCAGGACAAGCAACAAAAAGTGGCTTCTTCTCTTCTTTTTTTGGTTCGTACTTTGGCGGTTCTACTGTTGGCGGTACAAATTCTTCTGTTTGATTGGGGGTTTCTGATTGAACATACTTAAATTCGTTGGGGTTGTAATCCAAAGGTTCAAAACTAGGAATACTGAAGTTGCCACATTCTGTATATGTTCCATATTCATCTTTAGGGCTGTCAATAAGGCTAGTTAAATTATTTCGATGAACTCTTACACAACCAGGAATATTTACAACAGGCTTAAATACATTATTTATTATTGGATCGGGAGGATGCCAAATAGGTATTTTATGTATTTGTATCTCGTTTATTTGAAAACGAGTTATTTCACTCACTTTTTAATAAAAGGTATAGACGGCCCTGTTGCTTCAGGCAATACATTATCTAAGACTTTAGGCATGGCACCCTGTACATTTCCTAATATCTCATTCATAACTTGAGCCTTGAAGTTTTCAGATGTTACATATCTGTAGCCTAAGTACGCTCCACCACTCATGGAAGCTACCATTAGAAATGAGACAATACTCAAAACATTTGCAATTTTTTGGAACATTTTTTTATGTGGAAAGAAGCTTTTAGTAAGGCACTAGCACCTATTTCTTTGATGGTGCTGTTTCTGATTGTTGGCCTAGCTCCACTGTACCTGATTTCGGGTTTGCTTCTTCGATCTGTCTCAACAAACTCTCCCCAAACTGAATACCGCCCTCAATCATTGCGATAAGTTTTGTTTCTTGTTCAACTACAGATTCTGCTTGTGTTAATCTTTCTTTATGATTTTTTAGTTCTTCCTTCCATTGAAGAATTTGTTTTTCAGTGATAGCGGACATTTTAAATTAATAATTATTTATAAAATAGCACAATTATGATTCGTGGACAGTAGCACAAACAAGGTTTGTATCCATAGAAACTGAAGAAGGGCCATATCCCATGACCCATCTAAAGGCACTTGTTGAGAAGTTACCATCTGAATAAGCATTTGAGTTTAAGTTTGGTCCGCTTGCTGAAAGCAAGAATGAAATTGCAGTATTGCTTGTTGTATTCGTTCCATTAATCTGAACAGCATAATTATTATTTGAAGCATTATTGGTAAAGTTAACTGAAAAATTACCCGTGCCATGATCTGAAATAGAACTTACGTTATAACTTCCTCTTATTGAATTATTAGTGCTGTTGAAATTTATCCATGCAAACGCAGCGTTTTCTGGGGCTGGAATATTAGTTAAGCTCGCACCACTTCCAGAAAAAGTTGTTGCGGTGCAAGTTCCTGAAACTGTAAAGCCGCCCGAAACTGTCTCTGCCTTTTTTGAATTGTCATAGTACAATTCCACAGCATTATTATTTTTAAACAACGCAAAAGTTTCTCCTGTTGTTCCAATTTTGATATTTGGCCCTTCAGTTACTATTAGATTTGTCGAACCATCATGATAAATCCTAAAATCTTCGCCTGCCCCGAAACGTGTTCCATTGTTATCAGCGAAATAAGCATGACCTGATATATCCACGCCGCCACTGTTTGTGTTTAATTTTTTTGAGCCATTATTGTAGAGTTCACAAGCTCCGTTTTGAATAAATTTAGCTAGGTTATCAGCAGCGTTAGCACTTCTAATAACAACCGCACTCGAATCAATATTAAGATTACCTGTACCACTGTCTACAATCCTAGAATTTGACCCATCGTGATAAATTTCTAAATCATTACCAGCGCCGAATACTGCTCTATTAACTAATGACCCACTACTATCTGGCCATTTTATTATATGACCATTTGTATTTAAATGGCCACCTAACTGTGGTGAGGTATCGTCCACAACATCTGATAATTTACCGCTAACTGTCGTGTTAAGTGCAGCAATATCAACCCCATCTACAGTTCCCGATACTGTGATATTTCCTGTTACGTCAACTCCAGCACCAAAATCTACATTTCCAGCTATGTTTACTGTTCCTTCAGAATTAATTGTTAATCTATTTGCACCGTTTGTTATATCTCTAATTCCAAAAACACCATCAACATTTCTTATAGCAAAATCATCATTTGCATCTGAATCGTTTAACTGAATTGTTGGCTGGGAGCTATTTATTGCAAAAGTTCCAGTTGAATTTATATCTCCTGTTACATCAATACCAGCACTTGTAGTTTCTAACTTTTTACTGCCGTCATAATATAATTCTACTGCTCCATTTTGAAAACCTTTAATTATACCCTCCTGATCGTTATAACTATTAAAAACAAAGCCTTGTGCTCTTCCTCTAAATTGAACAGCAGCTATAAGTTGTAATTGACCTGTTTTGTTTTCAACTATGGTGTTCGTACCATTGTGATAAATTTCTAAATCATCACCTGTACCGATCTTTATTTTTGCATCATCTGGTATGTCTATATGGCTTGTAGCGGTAATTTCTCCTGTTACAGCAATACCAGAAGAGCTTGTGGATAGCTTTGCATCTGTACTTCCGTCATGGTGCAAATTTATCTGTCCACTATCGTCTATAAACAATGTTTTTTGACTATCTATATCAACTTGTAAAGAGTTGCCTGTTGATATAACAAAGGGTTCTGTACCTGAGTCTGTAGCTGGTGATGTAAAATTTAAAGATCTATTATTATGAGTCCCCATATTTGCAATTAACTGCAATATTGTTGAGTTTGCACTGGAAACTGTGCTAGTGGTAGCTCCTGTTACGTCAACACCAGCACCAACATCTAAATTACCTGATATAGTAGCTTGACCATTACCCGCAATTTTAAACACCTCTGTTTGAGAAGTTGTGCTGCTTGCATTATGGATATTGAATGATAAAAAATTACTTGCTGCTGAACCGCTATGTTCGGCTTTTAAAGAGTGGTATCTAATAGTTGATATATCTGTTCTTCCTACTCTTATAAACTCACCTGTTACATCTGCATCTGAATGGTTTATCTTCATAGTGGGATCACTACCAGAAGCATCTGCTACTGTTAGAACTCCTGTACCTACAGTTCCAGTTGTTACTACATTTTGAGATCCAAAATCAGGACTAATCTTTGTACCTGCTATCGCTGCATCAGAAGCTACTTTTGCATTATTAACAACCCCACTATCAATAGTAAAAGTTGCACCGCTATTGCTGACAGTTATATCGCCTTTATCTCCATCACTAATTCCACCACCAGATAGTTTTGCTACTGTTCCATCATCTTTCTTTAAAAATATTTCTGCCGTATCAGTTCTAACGGCTGGTTCGCCTAAAACAAGATCACTTGCACTTGGGTCGCTTCCAGAACCCTGCTTAAGTTTGATTGTATTAGCCATTGAGTCACCTCCCTAAGTAATAAGTCTAGTAAGTTCCTCCGTTAACTTCAAAACCAGAAGTGGAACCATCTTCTAAAAATGTGACCAAATCAGATAAAGCAACCTGTTTCATAGTTCCGTTATCATTCATAACCATACGATCTGCTGTAGCAAGAGTTGTTGATGTTGCAGCCGTACCACCATCCATAACATTCAACTCAGCAGTTGTAACAGTAGCACCATCTAAAATCTGAACTTCTGCTTCTGTTAAATCAGCCAAAGCATTTGCTGTTGTCTGACCCATAGTTGCAAGCTCTGTCAACTTATCGCTATGTGGTTCGACATCTGTTCCAATCACCAAGCCTAAATTTGACCTTGCATTACTAGCTGAAGTTGCTCCCGTTCCACCGTCTGAAACAGCTAGAGTTCCTGTTATAGAACTAGCACCAAGATCAACAGCAATTTCAGTGGATTCAATAACAAGTCCACCATTAGACTTCAAATCAACAGAAAGTGTATTACCAGATTTATCTAAACCATCTCCTGCTGTAATTTGACCAGCACCAGAAAATTGTGCAAAGACAAGGTTATTCGTTCCAACAACTGCACTTCCTTTATTAGAAGTACAAACAAAGCCATTTTCTGCGTTTACTGTTCCTTGCTCTACAAAAACGAAAGCACCAGCAGCATCAGCACCAGTAGCTAAATCATCTACCCTAGTTGGAGCACCAGAAGAATTGACTTTATAAATACCATTTTCTGTCTGAGTGCTTTGATCCTTAATAAGTATTCTGTCATTAGTTGATAAAGAAACACCATCAATCGTTGATCCATTAGCAAAGGCAGAAGCTAAAGTACCATTCGCAGTAGTTGTAGCGACTACAGAATCTTTGACATCTAATCCTTGAGCAACTCCATCTACATAACCTTTATTTGCAGCGTCAGCATCAGCCGTTGGATCTGCTAAATTTGTAATTTTTTGACTATTTAAACTAACAGCACCATCAGGAGCAGTAAATTCATTTAATTTAAGTAAATCCGCAGCAACTAAAGCTCTAAATGTAGGAGCAGCAGCAGAACCGCTTGAAGGACCAACTAATACAGTATTTGCAGTTCTTGTGTCTGTTTTATTAAAAAATGCACCAGCACCACCAACAGTTATTATCGAACTTGCAGAAGGTGGGGTAGAACCATTATCACCAAAACCATAATATAATTTTAAATCTGCTTCGTTAAACGCTAATTCAGATGGAGATAAACTTGAAGGAGCACCTGCGCTTCCACTTGCTGATCTTTTTTTAATTCTAATAGTATTTGACATGACTAAAAGTTTCCTCCATTAACAAGTGTAAGTTTTGTGGTAGTACTATCTGCTATAAATGTACCACTAGATGAGTCGAAAAACACTACCGAACCATCTACTTTATTTGAGTCGTTTAAAGAAGTTCCAGTAGAGGCAAAGGCTGGGCCTTGTGGCCCTTGAGTCGCAACAGTAACAACAGTTGCATCTCCTTCGTTAACTGTAACAGTATTTTTAGTGGTAGTGATGTTTACTGTGGTCATGCAGTGTAGCCCTCACTCATAAAAATGTCTCCTTCTAAATAATACTCTTTTAATCCAGAAGGATTAGTAAGCAATACGTCATATTTTAAAATAGTTGGAGTAAAAGTTGCAGTTTGTGTATCGGTCAAAGCAATATCAATCGTTCCAGTTGATCTATTGGTGTAAGTAACTCCAAAATCTGCATACTTTGTAGTTCTAGTTTCCTCCCAAACCTGTGCTTCAACAGTAAAACCAGTTAAATTTATTGCATCACTATTAGAATCTTTAAAAACAAGCTGGACATTATGGTCCGACCTCCTTTGGATCGTCATATTGTATGTACCAGGAGAAATTGCCATTAGCTATAAGGAGAAGTACCAAGAATTGAAGTATTCCATTGTGCTTTTAGTTCATCAGTGGTTGTTGCTGAATCTATTGCAGAATCAGCAGGAGCATCTCTTAATGCTTGCTTTTGTGTAGCTATTGTAGCTTGTGCAGATGTATCACTTGTTTCTATAGCTCTTTGAAAACTAACATCAAGTTCTTTAAATTTATCTTCCCTAGCCAAACGAATTTTATCTTTATGTAGTTCTTTAGCTTTTGCCATGTCTATGTTAAATCCCATAGTCTTAAGGTGTGTAAGTCCAAGCGTTTCTGAAACTTCTATCTGTAGGAACTTCAGTTTTATCTATTATATAAGATGTTTTTCCTTCGGGCACATCTTTCGCCTGTATTTGTTCAACTGTAAGACCACAATTATCTGTAGGAACCATAACTGCCACAGTTCCATCATCTTGCATATACACGATTCTTTTATCTGAATTTGCCATAAGTTTTTTCTTTTACTATATCAAGTTTGATGAACTATGGCACATACTAATTTACAGTCTCTTGGTGTTGATACATGATCTGTACCCATTACAAATCTAAAACCAGAGGTTGTAAAGTTGCTTTCAGAAAAACTATTACTGTTCATATTTGGCCCGCTACATGATATTTCAAAAGTAGTTCCATTATTATCTTCGTTTGATGAACCTGTCATTGTTACTGCATAATCATTATTGCTTGCTGAATTAGTAAAAGTACAGGTAAAATTTCCCACTCCATGATCTGTAATAGAACTGAAATTATGATCTGATCTTATGCTGTTTGTTACGCTATTAAAGTTTATATAGGCAAAAGCTGCATTACCACCTAAGTTTGTTAAATTTGCACCACTAACTGCTGGTAAAGTAGCTGGAAATCTTGCATCAGGTACAGTTCCAGACGTAAGATTTGTGGCATTTAAGTTAGTTAAATCTGCTGTAGGTGTAGTCGCAAAAGATAAATTACCACTACCATCTGTTTTTAAAAACTGCCCACTACTTCCATCTGCTGTTGGAAGCGTAAGTGTAAAACTTGAACTAATAGTTGATGCACCTTTTAAACCTATATAGTGTGAACTATCATTATCTCCATATCTAATTTCATTTTGTGCCCGTAAAGTAATTCCGTTAGCATCAAATACCATCTGTTCAGTACCACTTGAACTGAAACCCATAATATTTGCAGATTTTCTAAATAAACCTAAGTCGGTATCTGAGTCAAAACTTAAAGCTGGGGTTGAAGCACTACTGGAATCATCAATTAACAATGGACCTGTCATAGTACCACCAGCCTTAGATAGTAAGCCTAAATTAGCTTGATCTATATTTCCTATTTCAGTAAAAGCACCATTACTTGAGTTTCTTATTTTTAAAATATTGCTAGTGGTATTAAGAAAAGGCATCCCAGCTACACACTGGCTTGCAGACAGATCACTTGACTTTGAATTACTTGATTGGATCGCCGCAAAAACATTATTGAGGTCAATTCTTACGTTCGCCCCAGATGCGTTTTCAATCGTATAATTTGTAACGTCAGCCATAGTTAAATACTATTTTTACTAAGTTTACCCTCCTTTACCAAAACCAACAGCAGTGAAAGTAAAGTTCCTATCAATACTAGCATTACTTGAATTTTTAAAATGAACTGTAAATCCTGTGCCACTAACATTGCTTACTTCAAAGTAATCGCCTGTAGCCATATTTTGTGGGTTTATTGCCACTGCTGGTAAAAAGTTATTTAGGTTTCCTAATCCAGACGTTCCAACAAAGAAAGGGTTAGTAAAAGTTACATTTTTAGCAGCCGATCCTGATGCTATGACAGCACTCTGTTCTGTTCTCGATTTTAGAGTAGCCGCATATCCTAACTGCTGTAAATTTATATTTTGTGCAGTATCAGATGTCTCAAGTGTCGCTCTAAACTGAAAACCCCTTCCTTTAAAAGTACCGTTTGCCACGTCATTGAAAGATGAGTATGTTGGAGAGCCACTAGGATCATCAGTTGTGGTTCGTACAGACAATCTTGCGTTTGCGTCTTGAGCTATTGTTCCATCAAAATCTGTCCATGTATCTATAAAATCTGTCCTATTATCAAATTGATCTCCCGTATAAAAACCAACTCCTTGAAAATGTCTAGTTATAGAAAGAGAGAAGGTTCCACCCAAATCTAGAGTAGTAACGAAATCATATGTTCCAGTTGAGTTTGCTGTTGGATCTGTAAGTTTTAAACCTCCAAGACTACCATCAAATGTCACGTTAGACTTTGTACCATTGAAGGGTGTTCCGTCAGTATCTTCTCTATCCTCTTTGACAGTTATTTCGTCAACTATTTGAACTGTTGATAGACTTACGGTGGCTGCTGTTGTACTAAATCTACCGCCATCATCTTGGAACTTTACAAGATAAGTTCCTGCTAATGCAGGACATATAGCTTCAGTAGCAGATCCAGCTACAGCTTCGATAATATCTTGAGCAGCTTGGAATGTAGCAGCACCGCCAGTTAATCTTGTATGTCTTATATAAACCCGACCTCCGTGAAGAACATCTATAGCAGTAGCTTGTGTAAATCTTAATCTTATAAACTGTTCATTAACAGGCTCGATAGTTAAGTTGCTTACGTTTTCTGGAACAGCAGTTTTACCAACCGCAGTAAATGTTTTTGTTGTTGCATTTGCAGATAAAACTAAAGCAGCGTTATAAGAAAATACTTGAAATGTATATTCGCCAACTGGTGTATCTAACAGTTCAAAATCAGAACTAAATACCACTTGTGAAACATAATTACCATTTTGAAATTTATAGTTAACTAAGTATTGAGTAACTGCTTGAACAGGTTGCCAATCTACTATTAGTTTACTTCTTGCAATATTATTTATAACTATTGTCTTTTCAGTAATAGTAAGATTACTTGGGGGGTCTGCTGGTTGATTTAATAATGATATTGTTCTGGCTGGTAGTGCAGTGCCATTTTCAATAAAATTATATTTACCTTCAACGTAAGATAAAGCTGAAATTGTGTAATTTATATCATCTTGTTCTTCTACTTGAATTACTCTAAATAATTGAGTTTGAAGACTTGTACTAGAAATTAAATAAGGAGAATTTACATTTGGTGCTGCAGAAAAAGCAGAGCTTACCGTTAAAACTGCTCCTGTAATGTTAGATATAGTTTTTGATTCAACCGATCCATCGGGCAGGATCACACTGATAGTTGGGTCGTCTGTTAAAGAAGGTAGAGTAGTTTGAGCTTCAGCATCAATAGTAATAGCAGTGGTTGTTGCAGAGACCACACGGCCACCTCTTCTAGCTCCTGCTCTTACTGGGTCATTTATTTCAATAACAGAACCAGGTCTGACAACAATTCCTGCATCCACCGAAGTTGAGAATAAAACTGTTTCACTTTCATTTTGTTCAGCAAAAAGAATTGCTCTTCCGAGTCTTGCAGCTTGATTGCGAGAGGTACACGCAAATGCTTTAACTTGTTTAACGATTGTACCTAGCTTACTTATGGCGGTGCTATCTTCTACGACCTCAAAATCTACTTCTTTAGAATCCATATTAAAATAACTAACAGAAACAACAGAATGACGCTGTTTCAAACTACTTCCTTGATAGTTAAATCCATTTTCACCTACATTTGCTAGATTAAATAGATAACTTGCTGTAGTCGGTTTGTCTTGAGATATTGTGACAGTACCAGCAGACCATATAGGCATACACCTCATAACACCAGCTAAATCATTAATTGCTGCAAATGCTTCTTTAGGGCTTTGAATATTTACATTACAACTAAACCTAGCTTCAGTTGAACCTGATCCTGTACCATCGTCTACTAATTCGTTGGCATATTTACTAGCGGCTACAAAACTAAATAAATCTAAATTACTATCAGTAACATGATCCCCTAACCCATAACGAGTGCTCGTGAGCAAATCGAGTAAACACATCGCAGGGCAGTTTGTATAAACAGCCGCACCCATAACTCCATTAAAAATGTAACCGTCTGGATACACTATCCTGCCCGTAGCATTGTCCACACTTGGAGTACCCGAACTAGAAGCTCCTGCTCCTGGTATTCTTACTTTTATCCCTCTGATTCGATATTTCCTTGTAGGAATACGATTGAATTGTTTACTATCTAAGCGAAGAGCTACATACGCACTATTGGCATAAGTTGAACTATTATCTATAACTTCTTGAAGACTAGTAAATTCAAAAGCATTTACTCTCTGTTCATCTGTACTATCTGCTGTAACTCTAACCACTCTTACGTCTACAGTTGTAAACCCACTAGTTAACTCAATTCTATGATCCCTAGCATAAGCGTCACCAGTTCTTCCACTAACTGAACTGCTTATCTTATCAACAAAACCACCAGAATCATGTTGAATTTGTATTTTATATTCAACTGTATCTCCTCTTAAATCTCCATCATCTTCTAATAATTGAATTTGAGGCCAAGTTAAAGTAACAATTACAGCATCTACATCTGTATTAGTGATTTGTCTGGTAACAGGAGCAGATGTAGTTACAGTGACTCCAACGCCAGTAGGTGATCTGCTCTCAGCAGGAATACCACTCATTGCGGTTTGGTTAGACGTCCCAAACTTAGATTTAAATGTTACATCTTGAAAGTTAAAGTCAGTATCAGCAGGACTAGAACTTGTGGCTAAAGCTTGCAATATTGGAGTGTCATCAAGAAAGACGTCTTTTAAACTTGCATTGTCGTAAGCAGTTGTACCTTTTGTAAGACCTTCTTTTGATGCACTAGCAAATCCCTCTATTTCGCCTTCAGATATTAAATCTTGAACAGTAGCAAAACTTCTACTGTGTAAAGTATCAGGAGCACGATAAGGAGGTGGGGGTGGTTTTGGTGGACCTCCTGCGCCTCTAATAATCTTAGTTTCGTCTGTCATGCTTCCACCTGATTCGTGTCAATCGCTGCACTTATTACAACACTTCCTGTAATAATTTCACCATAAACTATTGGCACGGGAGTTCCAGCTCTTGATGTGTTTTGCACACCACCAAAGTTAAATGATAATTGTGGATCTTCTTCTGAACTAAATTTTTCTGGTTTAGGTAGAGGAAACAACATTTCTGCTACCCCAGATAAAACCAAAGAAGCACCTAAATAAACAGCGGCTTTACCTAGGAAAGTACCAGTGATCCCTGTAATCGCACCTGCATTAGCTAAAGGAACTTGTGCAAAAGTAAAACTTACACCACCTGTTAAAAAAGCACCACCTATTAAAGCTGCACCTAATAAAATCTTCCCTAATCCTCCTCTACCAGCACCAGCTATAACTGGTATAAAATGTATATCTTGTTTGCCTATAGGATAATCAAGTTCATTGTCATCAATATCATAATTACCAACTTTAACTTGATAATATTTAGGATTCATATATCCTTCTAAACCTTGAAAATTATGTATTAAAAAACTAACAGCTTGAGCTATATTATTAACTTTTACCTCGAACTCTTTATGTCCGACAAAATCTGCTAACTCCCCATATAATTTTACTTTACGAAGCATAACGATACCTCTTTCCTGTACATTTTAACAGCCATTCAGAGTAAGGCTCTCTACAAGATAGTCTATCGGTTAAATGATGGATAACATCACCTTCAAAAAATAATGCTACATGATTTAAAGTTGGATGCAAAATGCTCATCAATAAAACATCTCCATCTTGTAATTTTTCATCTGGTCTAAGTTCTCTAAAATTAGTTCGCCAAGCACAATCTTCAAATAAAGGTTTATTATTAAATTCTTCTAATGTCGTAGGTCTTTCCCAATCCCTAAGTTCAATATTTTTTTCTTCCTTATACCAATCTCTAACTAAACTCCAACAATCTGTTACACCCCATACCCATTGCCGACCCAATAAAGGTGGTTTATAGCCACATGGTTCGCAATAACCCCATTTCTCTGTCTTTGGATTAACAATATACCAAGGTAAATTACTATCTTCACAGCTAATTTTATCTGCCTGACTAGGATTAGGTGGAGTGATGGGGTGACTATGAACTACACCCACTATTTCTCCTGTATTGTCAGCCTTTACATAATCTTCTGGGTCAATAATAAAACATTGATGCTCTGTCATAGAAAGATTACGACATGGATAGTACCTTTCTTTACCCTTTATATTTAACAGTAAACCACAAGATTCTTTGGGATCTTCTCGTTGAGCATGAAGTAATGCTTTATATTTCCAACTCATTGAATAAACGTACCAATGGAGGGGAAGATGGAACGGGTGCATTGTCTTTTTGGTATCCTTACACCAGCTAAATCTGTAGGAGCAGCAAGTTCAAATTCAACAATTTCTCTAGTCTCGGCAGATTTACGATCTATCGCATATACTTCTTGAGGAAACTCGGCTGTTGGATCAGCAGTTGCATTTGTACCATCAGCAAAGTTAACAGCATCAATAAATTTAGCTAATGTTCTAATTCTTGTTACTGTAGCTCCCGTTAGATCATTCCCAGTTGTTGTTTCATTTACAGTTAGAAGAATTGCAGATATTAGTCCCGTGGCATTACTAATTGTTATTTTAGGTCTTGGTAATTGACCTCGTTGAAAAGCAAAACCTGATGCTTGTATAGGAAATCTAAGATACTCATTAGTAGCCCAAACTATTTTTCCATTGGCATTAAGATTACTACCAGAGTGAAATCTATAAATAGTATTAGCTCCATGTAATGCAGTTGATAATTGCAAAGTAAATAATTCAATAATTGCTGACGGATTAATACTTTGTAAGCTAGTGAATACTGCTGAATTTACTGACATTAGGACGCTGGTTCAAATACTTGTCTGAAAGTGGCTTGAATTGTAGCTCTATTGCTATATGGTATTGATTTGCTCCATGCTTCGCAAACAAATTCAGAAGATGTACTTTCTCCTGGAGGGGTAAAAGTAAAGCTATCTGAATCGTTTGCACGAGCATCAAGGAAAGTTTCTATTTCATCTGCTTGCGTTTCAGAGACTTCAAAAGTGAGATTAAAAATTTTGGGATTTTGATGCTGTGCAAGACCAAATAAAAGTCTATGTTCATAACCATCAGCGAAACGAACAGTACGGGTTAATGGTGCAGATCTTTTTTGTTGTCCGTATCTAGGTTGGATTGAAGGAAAGTTAGCCATTATGCGAGTAGTCCTCCTGGTCTTTGTTGCTCTATTATCTCAGATTGTACTGCAACTGATATAAGACGACCAAGTTCTCTACCTTGCTCTTCATCTCCTTGAACAGAAGAACCAGAAGCATCTACATTCACTACAACAGTTGTCGAGCCACCTAAAGCATGATTCGGTGTAATATTACCACTTACTCCTGGGCTAAATAATTCTGGCCCTCGTTCTCCAACTATATATGGCTTACCACCCGTAACTCGTCCTCCTTCTGCCATGCCACTAATAGATGGCATTTGAATATTAAACATATTTTGAAACAAGCCTAAGAAAGATTTTTGTATGCCTAAAGCCATAACTTGTGCGGCAAGGTCTAAGAAATAATCTCCAATTCTATTCAACATATTTCTAAACGCATCGGTAACACTCATTGTTCCTCTAACAATTCCTTTAAAAGAATCTTGGAAGCTGAGTTTCATCTCTTTACTTACGTCAATAATTACCCGTTGAAACTTTGATAGTTTTTCTAACTCTTCGGTAGGTGCTTCAAATTCCTCTAAAAACATTAAATTCTCTACATTTGCACTAAGAGCATCAACTAATTGTTTTGCTTTTTCTGTACTTAAATCAAACTCAGGAGGTAATTTGCTTAAGGCTTCTTTCAATAAATCTGTATCTTGAATCATTGGTATTAAAATTGCATCTATTTCTTTTAACCTCTGTGCTAAAGGCTTACTTGTATCGTTTAAAATTGCTTGAATCTCAGCATTTTCTTTTGCAAACTGAGTTATAACACTCTGAAATTCTGTACTAAACGTAGTTATATCTGCAAAAGGATTAACACCATCAAATCTTAAAAATCCTGCAACTTGTTCTAAATTTTTTACTCGTTTTAAATCTTCTTCAAATCTATCTGAAAATACATCTGCTTGTTTTGCTGCCAACAAAGAATTAACTATAAAATCATTTGCAGCTTCAGATCCCTCTTCACTTAATATTTTATATGCCTCGAACTCTTGGCCTAATGTTAAGTTTTCACTTAGTTGTTGGATTCTTGTAAGAGTACTTGAAAAATCATTTAAACCAACAGTTGCATCAAATAAATCTCTACTTCCAAATAATCTTGCTAAGTTCAATCCACCTACATCTGCAAATTTACTAAATTGTGCTACTAAAGCAGTAGCTTCTTCTTTTGTAATATCTAAATCTCTTCCTAATTGTTTTATTTCTTTCCTTGAAATTTGAGTCACGGCTCCTGCGTTTTTAAGATCCTCATTTAGAGTTCTTACTGCTTTTCTAAATTGCCTTACTTTTTCAATCTCAGCAGCAATAGCAGTAGCAAAGATAGAAGCAGCAAAACCACCACCTGGTGCGAGTGCTCCTCCAATACCACCAGCTAAACCACCAAGAATAGAACTTAAACCACCAGCTCCAAATAAAGC
>JGI25127J35165_1000250_pt1 | contig 17197 bp, 24 predicted proteins | sample ETNvirenome_2_30_FD_35165 | JGI IMG/M metagenome (IMG submission 35165) | reverse complement strand
AAAAACACGTAACGATCCTAACTCACGTATCCGTCAGGCAAGAAGAAGATGGAAATGTTAATATGAAAAAACTAAACAAAGTAGCTAAAGCTTTAGGCAAAGCTTCCAAGTTACATAAAAGACAATCAAATATTATTAAGAAACATATTAAGGAGATGAAACGTGGCGGATCCAAAAAAAGGAACAGGTAAAAAACCAAAAGGTTCNGGCAGGAGGCTTTATACGGATGAGAATCCTAAAGATACTGTTAGTATTAAGTTTGCGACTCCTACTGACGCTCGTAAAACTGTTGCAAAAGTTAAAAAGATATCTAAACCGTTTGCAAGAAAAATCCAGATTCTAACTGTTGGAGAACAGCGTGCCAAAGTTATGGGTAAATCAAAAGTCGCTGCTATATTTAAGAAGGGAAAGGAATCTATAAGAAATGCTAGATAGATTAGTATATACATTTTTACATTTTATAATGAAATACGCAGGCACATTGAATGCATGGGCTTGGCGTAAACATGTAAAAATAATTGAAAGTAAAAGACAGAAAGAAGATGAAGAATACTTAAAGGAACTAAAGAATAAATTATAGGAGGAAAGATGGATCCAATAAACGTAATATATAAAATACAAAGGCTTATAAAAGAACAGTATCAAGCAATCGGAGAAACAATGATCTCTGGAGGTGTTGACAATATGGAAAAATATAAGTATCTAATGGGACAGGCACATGCCTATTTTAAATTATCACAGGAAATCTCTACCCTGCTAAAACAAGATGAAAAGGAGCAAACAGATGAACAAAAACCAGACCTCACAAACGTCGTCAAGTTCGACACCAAAAATTAAATTAGCACTACAAGAAAAATATAACGAAGAAAATAAAAAAGAAGTAGAAGGCTACGAACGTTTAAAAACAAAAGAGTCAGATAAATTACCAAAACCAACTGGATGGAGAATATTAATTTTACCATTTAAGATGCCTGAAAAAACTAGAGGCGGATTATATCTTGGACAAGAAACAATTGAGAGACAACAAGTTGGTTCTACATGTGGACTTGTTTTAGAAATGGGACCACATTGTTATGATAAAGAAAAATTTCCAGAGGGCCCTTGGTGCAAAAAGGGTGACTGGGTGATCTTTGCACGTTATGCAGGATCACGAATACAAATTGACGGGGGCGAAGTTAGATTGCTAAATGACGATGAAGTATTAGCTACAATCGAAAAACCCGAAGATATACTTCATCAATACTAAACATAGAAGGAGTAAACTATGCAAGAAGACCAAAAAACAGTAGATATCGATACTTCAGGTCCAGCAATGGATGTTGATATCCCTGAAGAAAAAGATCAAGCAGAGATCGAACAGACAGAAGTAAAAGAAGAATCGTCTATTAGACCTGTAGCTGATGAAAAAACACCTGAAGATAAAACTTATGAAAACGAACGTGAGATTAAGTTAGATAATAAAAAAGAAGAGAAAGAAACTAAAGAAGAGAAAGATGAATTAAAAGATTACTCAGATGGAGTACAAAGAAGAATAGCTAAACTAACTAAGAAATGGCGAGAAGCTGAGAGACAAAAAGAAGAGGCAGTTAAATATGCTGAATCTGTAATAGCAGATAATAAAAAATTAGATGCTAAAGTTTCTAAACTTGAACCAGGATACTTACAATCTACAGAAGATAGTATTGTGTCAGGAGTACAAGCAGCACAAGCTAAACTTGCAGCAGCTAGAGAAGCAAATGATTTGAAAGCTGAAGCAGAAGCTTTAACTGCAATATCTGAGCTTGGTTATAAAAAAGCTAAACTTGAGGAAACTAAACTCGCTCAAGCTGAGTATGAAAAAACTAAAAAAGAAAAAAAACCAGAGATTAACCTTGAAAGAAGGCAAGCTTCTCAAGGATCACCAGATCCTAAAGCAGAGCAATGGGCTAGTAAAAATGCTTGGTTTGGACAAGATACCGCCATGACTTATACAGCTTTTGACCTACATAAGAAGCTTACCGAGGAAGAAGGTTATGATCCTTTAAGTGATGAGTATTATTCTGAAATAGATAAAAGAATAAGACTTGAATTCCCGCACAAATTTGCTAATAATGCAGACAATAGGGAAGTTTCGACCAAACCTGTGCAAACAGTAGCTTCAGCGAAGCGAAGCACAAATACTGGTCGCAAAAACACTGTGAGACTCACTTCATCACAGGTAGCAATCGCTAAGAAACTAGGAGTGCCACTTGAAGAATATGCGAAACAATTAAAAATCACGAAGGAGGCGTAAGCATATGAATAATGATAATAAACGAGCATCCCGTGCGAGTCAGACTAGAGAAAAAGAATCTCAACAAAAACAAGTCTGGACTCCCCCGTCATCTTTAGATGCACCCCCTGCACCGACAGGATTTCAGCACAGATGGATAAGAGCTGAAAGTTTAGGATTCCAAGACACAAAAAATGTGGCTGGAAGAATAAGATCCGGATACGAATTAGTTAGAGCTGATGAATATCCAGATTCAGACTTTCCAATTGTTGAAGACGGTAAATACAAGGGAGTGATCGGAGTTGGTGGCCTATTGCTGGCTAGGGTACCGGAAGAGATCGCAAAGCAAAGATCTGAATACTATGTTAATCAACATGGTGAAAAGGTAAAAGCGGTAGACAACGATCTTATGAAGGAACAGCACCCAAGTATGCCTATTAATGTTGATAGGCAGACACGTGTAACCTTCGGTGGCTCAAAGAAATCCTAAAAAGAATTCTTAAACCATCAAGGATAAACTAAAAATGTCTTTAAGGAGGACAATACTATGGCAAACAAAGACGCAGCCTTTGGATTAAGATCCATTGGTAAAGTAGGTCAGAACAGAGACAACCAAGGTTTATCCGAGTACAACATTGCGGCATCTTCAGCTGCGATCTTTCAAAATGATCCAGTTGAAATGGCAACTACAGGTTTTATTACTGTAGCTGCAGCAGGCGATGTTTTATTAGGAACCCTTAATGGTGTTTTCTTCACTGACGCATCAACAAGTAAACCAACGTTTGCGAACCATCTGAAAGCAAGTAACACTGCTTCAGATATCGTTGGCTTTGTGTGTGACGACCCTTATGAAAGATTTGAAATACAATCTAATAAGGCGAGTGGTTCAACACAAGCTGAAGTTGGAATGGTAGCTGACATTGTATACGCGGCTGGATCAACTCATGACTTCGTTTCAGGAGTAGAATTGGATGATTCAACTAAAGCAACGAATACTGGTCAGTTGAAAATAATAGGTGTTTCAAAAGATCCTGATAATAATGAACTTGCTTCAGCTAATGTGAACTGGGTTGTTACTATCAACGAACACTTCTTGAAACAAGTAGCCGGAATATAAGGAGGATAATTATGGCGATAAGTAGAGGACAATTAGTCAAAGAACTCGAGCCGGGATTAAATGCCTTATTCGGTTTAGAGTATAAACGTTATGAGAATCAGCATGCGGAAATATACACTACTGAATCTTCAGACAGAGCGTTTGAAGAAGAAGTTATGTTATCAGGTTTTGCTCAAGCTCAAGTTAAGCCAGAAGGAAGTGGAGTAACTTTTGACAATGCTCAAGAGACTTTCACTGCAAGATATACACACGAAACTGTGGCTCTTGCCTTCGCAATAACTGAAGAAGCTATTGAGGACAACTTGTATGACAGACTTGCTAGTAGATATACAAAAGCATTAGCTAGATCTATGGCAAACACAAAACAAGTGAAAGCTGTTAATCCATTAATTCAAGGATTCAGCACTTTCAAAGCTGGGGACGGAAGCAATTTATTTGCATCTAACCACCCAACTGTTTCAGGTACTGTATCTAACACTTTAGCTACAGCGGCTGACTTGAATGAAACTTCACTAGAGCAATCAATGATCGACATTGCTGCAATGACAGACGAAAGAGGTCTAAAAATTGCTGCAAGAGGATTAAAAATGATTATTCCTAGTGAGCTTCAGTTCACTGCTGAGAGATTAATGAAATCTCAAGGTAGAGTTGGAACAGCTGATAATGATATCAATGCACTTGCTTCTATGGGAATGTTACCTCAAGGTTATAGAGTTAACAATTTCTTAACTGATCCAGATGCATTCTACATCATTACTGATGTGCCAAACGGAATGAAATACTTCGAAAGAGCAGGAATTAAAACTGCTATGGAAGGTGATTTCGATACTGGTAACGTAAGATACAAAGCTAGAGAAAGATACTCATTTGGAGTATCTGACTTCAGAGGTATCTTTGCATCACCAGGTGCTTAATAATTAAAAATCTGAGGCGGGACACAATCCCGCCTCATTTTGAATATAGAAAGGTACAATGCAACCAAAGACATTCAGAATTCAAATATTTGCATATCAAAAACATGCAGATTTTAATATAACCTGCCTCGATGGCCCACTAGATATTGAAAATGCTATAGTTGACAAACTAGGAAAAAATGATATAAAGTGGGAAGATCTCGGAGAGATGCACGATCCGAGAGTTAAAAGAATAACCTATGAGGAGGTTATCGATGGAAAAAATGATGCAACACTTAAACGACCTTTACACGAAGAAAAAAGGTCTGGATCTACAGTGGGAGCAAGAGCATCTTAAAGAGGGTAGATATACTCTCAATATGGTTAAAATAGACCGACAAGTTAGAGAAGTCTTAAGCCATATAAAATTAGCAGAGGCTAAAAAAGAGCATCTTGCTAATAAAATTGAAGACGCTGCTCCACAAGTTTCAGTAGCTACTTAATAAAAAGCTACATCGTTGGAAAAAATCCACTCCACATTTAAGGCTCTCTTGCACTCTATTAAAATCTAGTATATAAATTTATCACTATACAATTATTTAAGAACGTAGACGAGTATAGTCGACGGCCTAGAGACTACGTTCGGAAACTAGGAGGATAATACTATGGCATCAACTACATTTTCGGGACCGATTAAAGCGGGAACGATTAAAGAAACAACTGGAACTACTTTAGGTTCCAATATCAAAAACACAGGACAAGTTGTGATGGCTCAAACTTTTGCAGTAAGTTTAGCAGGTGGAGCAGTTGCAGCAGCAGTTCAAGATGTTGTGATTCCTGCAAAATCACAAATCGTAGATTGTGTGATTGATTTCATAACTGCAGCAAACACTAGTACAAACATTAGTGTTGGTGATACTGTTGGAGGTGCATCAACAATTTTGAACACGTTTGCAAGTGGAACTACAGCTGGTAGAAAGTACCCAACAACTGAAGCAGGTGCTGCTTTAGCTTGGGAAGATGTTGGAGACGCAGACATCAGATTAACTTTCACAAGTTCAGCTTCTACAAACGCAGGTGAAGTTAGAATCACTATTTTGTACCAACAAAATACTGATTTAGGTTAATAAATAATTAATGTGGGGCTTTGGCCCCACATAATTTTTGGAGAAAAAATGAAATCAGATGTAAGAGCAGTTAGAAAAACAACAACAGGTTCTGTATTTGCAGGAAGAACTAGATTAAGAGGAATTATTTTAGCCTCAACAGGTTCTGCAGGTTCAGTTACTTTACAAGACGGAAACTCAGTAACACAATTTCAAGTAGATGTTCCAGCAGGAGATGTATTTGCATATAATCTTGCAGAAGATGGAATTGTATTTGAAGGTGGTATGACTGTTTCTGCTATATCAGCTGCAACGGTAACAGTTATTATAGATAAGTAGGAGGTTAAATGGCTAACACTACCTCTGGCACAACAGTTTTTGAAAAAGGTTTTTCTATCTCTGATATTGTTGAAGAAGCATATGAGAGAATAGGAATTCAAGGTGTTTCTGGATATCAATTAAAGTCTGCAAGAAGATCTTTAAATATATTATTCCAGGAATGGGCTAACAGAGGATTACATTATTGGGAAGTTGCAAACAATAATATTACACTTGTTGCAGATCAAGCAACATATACTATGTTTAGATCAACAAGTGATGGAACTTCAAGTGCGACTGCAGTTTACGGCGTAGACGATGTTTTGGAAGCTTCTTTTAGAAATTCATCTAATGTAGATACACCACTTACAAAAATTAATAGATCAGCATATCAAGCGCTATCAAATAAAACATCAACAGGACAACCTTCACAATTTTTTGTACAAAGATTTATAGATAGAGTTACAATTACTTTATATTTAACACCAGGCACTAGCGAAGCTGGTAAATTTATTAATTATTATTACGTAAAAAGAATTCAAGATGCAGGTGCATATAGTAATGATGCAGATGTACCATACCGATTTGTGCCATGTATGATAGCTGGTCTTGCATATTATTTATCACAAAAATATGCTCCAGGTAGAATACAACCAATGAAATTATTATACGAAGATGAATTAACTAGAGCTCTGCAAGAAGATGGATCTTCTTCAAGTTCATACATAACCCCTAAAACTTACTATCCAAATTTATAATGTCTAATTTAGCAAAAGGAAAATACGCAAAAGCAATATCAGATAGATCTGGTATGGAATTTCCATATAAAGAAATGGTAAAAGAATGGAATGGATCTTTTGTACATGTATCAGAGTTTGAAACAAAACAGCCACAATTAAATCCTGTAAGATTTCCAGGTGATCCACAAGGATTATCTGATGCAAGACCTGCAAGAACGGAACCCGCAACTCAAAACTTATTAAATTCAAATCCATTTAGTTTAGTTTCTAGTTCACAAATTGTTACGGTCACAGAACAAAATCATGGAAGAGCATCAAATGATGTAGTAAGATTTAGAAATGTAGAAGGAAGTCCAGGAGGATTAGCTTTTACAGTGTTTGAAAATGCTTCAGGATTTAGTATAACTAAAATTGATAATAATAGTTATAGTTTTAGTTCAGGCTCAAATGCAACTATAACTGAGGAAGCAGGAGGAATAATGGTTACAGCTGGACCAGTAACTATAACACCATAATGGCATATACACTTACAAACTTACAAGATGATATTAGAAATTACACAGAGGTAGACAGCGGTGTATTATCTACAGGTGTATTAAATACAATTATTAAAAACGCAGAAAACAGAATTTATAGAGAATCTGATTCTGATGATAATAGATTTTATGCTACATCTAATTTAGTTATTGGAAGTAGGTATGTAACAATACCTTCTGATCTTNGAATTATTAGATATGTNCAATTAAAAGANAGTAATAACAAACAAACTTTTTTAGAAAAAAGAGATACAACTTTCATGGCGGAGTTTTATGATACACCAGGAACAGCCTCTGGACTCCCTAAATACTACGCTAATTGGGATGCTAATTTTTGGGTAGTGGCTCCTACTCCAAATGCAGCTTATGAAATTACCCTAGCTTATATTAAACAGCCAACTAGTTTAACAGATTCTTCTGTGAGCTCCACAGGAACATATGTGTCGAATAAATATCAAGATTTACTTTTGTATGGTTCTCTGGTAGAAGCATATGGATACTTGAAAGGGCCGGCAGATATGTTACAATACTACGAAGCTTCTTTCAGAAGAGCTATGCAAACGTATTCTATTGAACAACAAGGTAGAAGACGCCGAGACGAATATCAAGATGGTGCTGTTCGTACTCCTTTAAAATCTGAATCACCATCAAAATACTAAGGAGATAAAATATGGCAAATATAGTACCTGACTCTTTTAAAACAGACCTTTTAAAAGGAACTTTCAACTTTGATTCATCAGGCGGAAGTACTTTTAAACTTGCACTGTATACGTCACAAGCTAATTTTAGTACTTCAACACCTGCATTTACTACTACTAACGAAGTTTCTTCGTCTGGTACAAATTATACAAGTGGTGGAAATACTTTAACTAATAATGGTGTGTCGATCGCAAGTAATATTGCATTTATTGATTTTGCAGATTTAACTTTTTCATCTGTAACTTTAACTGCAACAGGAGCTCTGATTTATAAGGGGACTTCTAATGAAGCGGTATTAGTTTTAGATTTCGGCGGCGCAAAAACTGCAACTAACGGAGATTTCGTTATTCAGTTTCCAACTGCTGATTCTTCTAATGCAATCATTAGACTTGGAAACGCATAATAGATAGGAAACAGTAATGGCATTTGTACTTAATGATAGAGTAAAGGAAACCAGTACATCTACCGGAACTGGCACAATAAATTTAGCTGGAGCAGAAACAGGCTTCGAAACTTTTGTAGCTGGTGTAGGTAGCACTAACAATACGTTCTACTGTATTTCACACGATGGAACTGCACAATTTGAAGTAGGTATCGGAACTGTAACAGACGCAACACCTGATACACTTTCTAGAGATACCGTTATCTCCTCTTCAAATTCAGATAACAAAGTGGATTTTACAGCAGGAACTAAAACTGTGTTTTGTACTTATCCTGCAAAAAGAGCTCCATCTGCAAGTATGACAGCAACNACATATATTAACACACATTCTTCAACAATTTCTGATGTTCAAACTATGGATTCAGGAGTTTTAGCAGGACCAGTAACAGTATCAAATACCGTTACAGTAACAGGAACATTGGTAATATTATAATGAGTCAGATAGAAGTAGATAAAGTAATACCACAATCAGGCACTTCAGTTCAAATTGGAGAAAATGGTGATACAGTTACTATTCCAGCAGGTGCAACTTTAGATGCATCAAATGCTACAACTACATTACCTTCAACTGTTGTTACAACTACAGGAACACAAACTTTAACAAACAAATCTATTGCTGCTACTCAATTAACAGGGACAGTTGCTAATGCTAGATTAACTGGTTCAGGTGCAATTACGATCAATGGTGCATCTGTGGCTTTAGGTGGATCAACTACAATTGCAACAGGAATTTCTTGGCAGTCTGCAGTTAAAACTGCTAGCTTTACAGCTGCTGCTAATGAAGGATATTATATAAATACTAGTGGTGGTGGCATAACACTGACATTACCTGCTTCTCCAAGTAATGGAGATAGAGTAGTATTTATTGATGCTGCTAGAACATTTGACACAGATAATTTAACTATAAATGCTAATGGAAATAAATATCAAGGTTTCACATCTCCAGCACCCGTGTATGATATTGTGGGAACAGCAGTAGATATAGTTTATTCGGGATCAACTTATGGTTGGCTTCCAATAACTGATTCAGCTTCTGTTAATGAAACACCACAAACAGCTACAATTGATTATTTAATTATTGCTGGTGGAGGTGGCGCTGGGAGCACAATTGGAGGTGGCGGAGGAGCCGGAGGAATGATAACCGCTACTGGAATAACTTTTCAAAAAGGAAATACAATGACTGCAACCGTTGGTTCTGGACAAACGAGTTCAACACAAGGGGATACTGGAGGAGTTTCTTCTTTAGCTTCTCCTGGATTACCGGGTGGCACAACAATCTCTACTGTTGGCGGTGGTAATGGTGGTAACCATAATACAGGAAACAATGCTGCTGGTACAGACGGAGGGTCTGGCGGAGGCGGAGGAGCCAATGCTAGTTCAGGTACAAATCAGGGTGGTAACGGAACATCTGGTCAAGGTAATAATGGTGGCTATTCTAATAATGATAATCATGGCGGAGGCGGTGGCGGTAAAGGCGCTGTAGGAGCTAATTCAGCAGGTTCTCCTGCTAATGGTGGAACTGGTGAAGCAAATTCTATAACAGGTTCTTCTGTATCATATGCTGGTGGAGGTGCTGGTGGTTCAAGACAAGGTATGTCAACGGCATCTGGAGGAACTGGCGGCGGAGGAAACGGCGGAAACTATCCTTCAGGAAATGGTGGAAACGGAACTGATGGAAAAGGTGGCGGCGGAGGCGGCCCAAATGGTAATGGTGGAGATGGCGTTGTTATCATCAAATTACCTACTGCTGATTATACAGGAACAACAACTGGTTCACCAACAGTTACACAATCTGGTTCAAACACAATAATAACATTTACAGGAAGTGGAACTTACGTAGGGTAAATTATGGCACATTTTGCAAAATTAGGTATTGGAAATAAAGTAATAAAAGTAGAGGTAGTACACGATGATGTTGCAACTACTGAAGATGCTGGAGTAGAATTTCTAAGAACACTTCATAATGATCTTTATGGTATTTATAAACAATATTCACCAAGAACAAAAGGTGGAGTAAATTCTTCAGGTGGCGAACCATTTAGAAAAAATGCTGCATCTATTGGTATGACCTATGATGAAGCAAGAGATGCTTTTATACCAAAGCAACCTTATCCTGATTGGACATTAAATGAAGATACCTGTCTTTGGGAGGCACCAGTTGCTTATCCTGATGACGGTGAGATATATGAATGGAATTCAACAACTGGCTCATGGGATCAAGTCGGTGGAAGTTAAAAAAATAGAATCGGAGATTATAAAAATGAATGTAGCAGAACACAAATTTTATAAAACAGAGCTTCTAGGCTTGATTGATGAGATGCCAAATAATCCTTTTCAATGGGTTTCAAAATCAGATTGGGACCTACCTAAAAGTTTTGTAAGAAAATATTTAGATCTATTCTATAAAAAAGTAATAAGAACTTCCATGAAGAAATTACAAGATTATTATAAAGCAGATGATTGGAGTATATCTAATGGTTGGTTTCAGCAATATAAAAAAGATTCATTTCATCAATGGCATAATCATGAAGGTGCAAATTTTACAAATGTTTATTTTTTAGAATTACCAGATTCTAAATTTAAAACAAAAATTAAAGTAGGTGATGAGATAATAGAGTATGAAGCAAAGGAAGGAGATCTTATATCTTTTCCTGCATATTTATTACATACATCAGAAAAAAACGGAGATGGAAGAAAAACTGTAATAGCTTTTAATTCCAATTTTAAATATATAGATAAATTATGAGTGAAGTAAAAGTAAATAAAATAAGTCCAAGATCAGGCACTAATGTGCAATTAGGAGATAGTGGTGATACTATAACTGTACCTAGTGGTGCTACTCTTACTTTACCTTCAGCAAATATTGCAAACTCAGCATTACAAGGTTCAGGACAAATTACAATAAATGGTCAAGCAGTAGCTCTTGGTGGATCGGTAACTATATCTACAATTGCTAGACCAACTTATAACTCAGGTCAAAGTTTTACAATTCCACCAACTACAAATACTTCTATAACTATTGCAGGAACTAATTTTCAATCCGTGCCTGTTGTTGAAGCAATAAACTCATCTACAGGTGCAATTACAAGAGCAGTAACTGTATCTTTTACAAGTTCAACTTCTATTGCAGCCGTATTTAATTTAGCTGCAGCATCGTATTTTATTAGAATTGAAAACAATGATGGTGGTGCAGTTAGATCTACAAATGCAGATTTAACAGTATCTACTTCACCAACTTGGACCACATCAGCAGGATCATTAGGATCATTTAGTGCAGGAGCAACTATCTCTGGATTGAATGTTCAAGCATCTTCTGATAGTAATGTAACTATAACTGAAGTAACGTCGGTGTTAACGTCAAATGCAAATACGCCAGCAACGACTATGAATTTAACGTTATCTGGATCTCCAGCAAGCAGTGCAACTTATGCAATAGGTGGTACAGCACCTTCACCTACAAGTGATCAAGCGTACAACTTTACATTAAGAGCAACTGATGCCGAGGGACAGACTGCTGATAGAGCATTTAGTATAACAATATCTGTCGGTGCTAATAACTCAGGAAGGTTTAACTAGGATAATATTATGGCAAACAGTTACTTAAGTAAAACTTTTGGAACACCAACAGATACAAAAAAATATACTATGTCTGTTTGGGTTAAGAGAAGTAAATTAGGTGTTCAACAAAGTATTGCTAGAAGCACAAATGGTAGTGATGATAGCCATGTCTTTACTTTTGATTCTGATGATAAATTAAGATGGGATGAATATGGAAGTTCATCNACAATAGGTGTGTTAAAAACTAATAGAATATTTAGAGATACATCAGCCTGGTATCATGTTGTTTTGTGGTATGACTCAGCTAATGGAACTGCTGGTGATAGAATGAGAATGTGGATTAATGGTGTTGAAGAAACATCTTTTGCAACAGATACAAATCCATCTGTAAATGCAGCTAGTGCTTTTAANAAAGCATCACAACCAATTAANATAGGAAGAACATCATATGGAAGTGGTGGAAGTTATTTTGANGGATATTTAGCACACATGGCTTTTGTAGATGGTTCTAATGTTGCACATACGACATTTGGTGAAACAGATTCTACATCTGGTATTTGGAAATTTAAATCGCCATCTGGTATTACGTGGGGTACAAATGGTTTTCATTTAAAATTTGAAAACTCCGCTAACTTAGGAGTGGATAGTTCTAGTAACACTAGTAACTGGACAGCTAGTGGAGATTTAAAACAATCTTTAGATACGCCGTCAAATGTTCATGCCACATTTAATAATTTATTTGTTCAACAAGCACCAAGCACTACAAACATGGGTAATACAAGAATAGATCAAAGTTCATCTTCTTGGAAATCAAGTTTAACAACCCTTGGAGCATCTTCTGGAAAATGGTATGCAGAATTTAAAGCAGGGACTATTTCTAGTGGCTCTCCATATAAATATAATCAGTTTGGAGTTGTAAATGATGATATAATAACAGGATCATCAGGTAATTTTGGTTATATTGGAGACAGTGCTTATGGTTGGGGTTTAAATTGGAATGGTACCGTTAATCATAGTGATGCAAATCAAAGTGGTACTTTTAGTAGTTTTGCTACTGGAGATATTATCTCTATTGCTATGGATTTAGATAACCATAAAGTGTACTGGAGAAAAAACGATAGTGCATGGATGAATAGTGGAGATCCTACATCTGGTAGCACAGGAACAGGGGCTATTTCAATAGATACAGGTAAAACTTATTTTTTCGCTGCATCTGTATATGCAAATGAATGTTTTGCAAATTTTGGTGATGGGTTTTTTGGCACAACAGCTATAACTTCTGCAGGTTCAAATGGTAATGGATCTTTATTTGAATATGATGTACCATCTGGATATTACGCATTGAATACAAAAAATATTAACACTTATGGATAAAAATTATGGCATATAGTACAATTTCAAAACCTGGATTACACGTTAACACTGTACTTTATACAGGTACTGGTTCAGAGTTAGCAATAAGTGGAGTAGGATTTCAACCTGATTGGGTATGGATAAAAAGAAGAGACGCTACTGCTAATGGTGGAATGTTTGATGTAGTTAGAGGTGCAACAAAATTAATATCTACAAGTCAAAATGATGCAGAACAAACATTAGCTCAAAGTTTAAAATCTTTTGACAGTGATGGATTTACATTAGGCACAGGTCCAAATGGATATGTAAATACAAATTCAAGTTCAACAGTTGCCTGGAATTGGAAAGCAGCAAACTCTCAAGGTTCATCAAATACTGATGGCTCTATCAACACTACTTACACATCTGTTAATGCTACTGCTGGATTTTCAATTTCAAAATATACTGGTACTGGAAGTAATGCTACTGTAGGACACGGTTTAGGTGTTGCACCAAAAATGATTATTTTTAAAAATACAAACTCAACTAGAGATTGGGGTGTATATCATGCAGCGATGAATGATCCTGATGCTTATTTAAGTTTTAATCAAGATTATGCAAAAGAAGATAGTTATAATTTTTCTAATAATACAGCACCAACAAATTCTGTATTTTCCGTTGGAACATTAAATAGTAATAATGGTTCATCACAAGAATATATAGCCTACTGCTTTGCAGAAAAAAAAGGCTATTCAAAATTTGGAAGCTACAAAGGAACTGGAAATGCGTCAGGCCCATTTATTTATTTAGGATTTAAACCAGCAGTTGTTATTATTAAACAAACAAATACTGCTAATCATTGGTATATGTGGGATAATAAAAGAGATCCAGATAATCCAACAGCTGTTTATAATCGACCTGATACCGCTGGTGCAGAAGGAAATTACGAGTGGCTAGATTTTGTTAGTAATGGAATAAAAATTAGAAATACAAGTAGTGGTGCTAGTACAAATGGTGGAACATATATTTATATGGCTTGGGCAGAAGAACCTTTGGTAGCTAACGTAGGATCAGGAGTACCAGCAACGGCAAGATAATTATGAGTAGTATATTAAAAGTAGATACGATACAGGATCAAAACGGTAATCTTATCATCAGTAAAGATTCTGGTGGTGGAGGTTTTCTTAGTCCTTATGCATCTTCAACTGCTCCAATAGTATACACAGTTACAGTTGCAACTAAAACTACAGCACATCCTTATAGTGGTGTTGGTAGTTCTAACGCATATTTTATAAATGGTATCGAAGCACCTATTATAGAATTAAAAGGTAATGATACAGCAAAGCCTTATTATTATAAATTTGATCAATCAGATGCTTCTAATGGAAATGGTGGCGGACACCCTTTAAGATTTTATGTTGATGCTGCTAAAACTACACAATTTACAACAGGTGTAACTACATCAGGAACACCAGGTCAAGCAGGCGCACANACTACAATCGCTGTGGATAAAGACACACCAAGCATTTTATATTACCAATGTTCATCACATGCACACATGGGTAATCACACAATACATAATTCACCTACAATTAACACAGGTGCATTTTTAAAATTACCAGTAACTGATGGCACAAACGGACAAGCGATAATTACAAACGGGTCTGGAACATTATCTTTTTCTACTGTAGAGGAAACTAAACCTACTGTTGCAAATGTTTCTCAAACTATTGCGCCAGCTACAGCTACGACAATAAATATTACTGGAACAAATTTTGTTTCAATACCAAGAGTTGAGTTTATAAAAACAGATGGATCAGTTACAAATGCTAACACTGTAGGTTTTACGAGTGCAACTTCACTATCAGTTAATGTAACTTTAGCACTTGGAAACTATTTTGTAAGAGTAGAAAATCCAAATGGTATGGCTGGTAGATCAACAAACAATATTCTTACTGCATCAACTGCTCCTACTTGGACAACAAATGCTGGTTCTCTTGGAACAATAGCTGGTAATTTTTCAGGAACGGTAGCAACTGTTGCAGCAACTTCAGATTCTACTGTAGCTTATTCAGAAACAACAAACGTATTAACAAATGCTTCACAAGCAAATTGTACTTTAAATTCATCAACAGGTGTGATAACTACTAGTGACTTTGGTGGTTCAAGCACATCAGCACTTACTTATACTTTTACGTTAAGAGCTACAGATGCTGAAGGTCAAACTGCTGATAGAGTGTTTACATTAACATCTAGCTTTGGAGCTACAGGAGGAGCACAGTTTAACTAATGGCTAATACTTATTTAACAAGAACATTAGGTACACCAACAAGTTCTAAAATAGGAACTTTATCTTGGTGGCAAAAAGGAGCAACTACTGACACAACACAATACATTTTAGCTTGTGAAAGTGGTAATGAAAGATTACTTTGGTATATGACATCAGGTAGATGGCAAGGTGGATTAAGAGCATCATCAACTCCACCTGATATTGATTTTACTTTAAGTGGAACACCAAGATTTAGAGATCCTAATATGTGGTATCATTGTGTTTTATCATGGGATAGTTCACAAGGCTCAGCGTCTAATAGAATAAAATTTTATGTTAATAATGTTGAATATACTGTTGTTGGTAATGGTACAAGTGGAGTAAATGATATTCCACAAGACCACACTATGCCAATGAACAAAAGTGGATTACCATTTAGAATAGGTTCTACAATAGGTGGTGGTAGTTATTTTGTAGGATCTATGAGTCACATGCACTTTGTTGATGGCATTCGTTATGCGCCAACAACTTTCGGTGAAACAGATTCAACAACTGGCGAATGGAAAATAAAAGACGATCCATCTGGTATTACTTATGGTAATAATGGTTTTTGGTGGTTAAAAAATACTAATGCTCTTACTGATAGTTCACCTAACTCAAATACACCAACACAAGGTGGAGCTGGACTTACTCTTACACAAGATAATCCAAGTGACAGTTTTGCAACTTTTGATACTTTGAGATATAGTGGATCTGATTACAGTTTTGGAAACACACATTGCCTTACAGTATCTGGAAGTTATGCATCTAGACCAACTTATTCTAGTTTAGGAATGCAATCAGGAAAATACTATGCAGAAATAAAAGTTCCAGCGCCAAACACTGGAAGTCCACAACATGCTTTAATTGGTATTACAGGTAGAAATATACCTAATGTTACAGGAAGTGAGCAATACATACATTTAGGTTCTCAATCACAGGACTATGCACTTCATGCTTTTAACGGTAACATGATGAATAATACTGGAAGTAGTAATAGTGGTACTACTTATGCAGGGACTTACACAACAGATGATATAATTGGAATAGCAGTTGACTTAGATAACAATAAATTATATTTTTCAAAAAACGGTGTTTGGGCAAATGGTTCAGGTGGTTATGGAAGCTCAACTTTTGACGCTGCTGTTGGAGCTATTACTATTGCTGCTCCTACTACAACTCAAGAACGTTTTTACTTTTTTGCTGTAGATGCATATCATTATACTCCAAGATATAACTTTGCAGCTAATTTTGGTAATGGGTTTTTTGATAGCACAGCAATAACTAGTGCAGGAACTAACGCAAGTGCAAAAGGATTATTTGAATACGATGTTCCAAGTGGATTCACCGCTTTATCAACAAAAGGATTAAACTCATAATGGCATATAGTACAATTACAAAAGGTTCAGCGCATTTTAATACAGTCGCTTATACAGGCAATTCATCTACATTAAATGTAACTGGCGTAGGATTTCAACCAGATTGGGTTTGGATTAAAGATAGAACTTCAAGTGGAGATGACTATGCTATGTATGATGCTGTGAGAGGTGTAACAAAAAGAATTCGTTCAAATCAAAATGATGCTGAAAATACAGAATCACAAGGATTGACAGCATTTGGAGCTGATGGATTTACTGTTGGTACAAGTGGTGCACATAATGGTAATGGAGATACTTTTATATCATGGAACTGGAAAGCTGGTGGCGCAGGCACAACAAATAATGATGGTTCTATACAATCGACTGTTTCAGTAAACAACACAGCAGGATTTAGTATTGTAAAATATACTGGGTATGGAGGAACATCTACAGTTGGACATGGTATGAATGTTGCACCAACTTTATTAATAAATAAAAATATTGAAAGTGGTTCTACAAGTTGGTTTGTTGGAGGTTGG
>JGI25127J35165_1000241_pt1 | contig 17629 bp, 26 predicted proteins | sample ETNvirenome_2_30_FD_35165 | JGI IMG/M metagenome (IMG submission 35165) | reverse complement strand
CGCGAGAAGATGATTATGGAAATGGACATACGGCGCCAAGAGCTAGAGGCCGAGGCGCAACTACGCGTGGCTAAGGCAGTGACCGACGCCGAAATATCAACAAACCTACCGAGGGCGCAGTAATGAAAAATCCGCCACGCACCACCAAGATTAGAGGCCAGAAGCACNTACTGGCNTACATCACNCCGGACGAAGCAAAGCTGTTAAAGGCTATGGGCGGATCGGGTGAAAAGGTGAACGGCATCCCGGCCTACCCCGGCGGTTATGGCGGTGAGGGTATGGGCGACTTTGGTGGAATGGCTGGCGGCGGAATTTCAGATAATAGCGGCGGCAGAATGGAAGATGCTGACGTCGCCACAATGTCACCCGGTGAAAGTATGGCCCAATATGGTACACCAGAATTTGCTGGTAGCTCTCCTGCTACTGCACCCAGCCAAAGCGAAATTGATGCGGCTAAAGCAGATTACCAAAGTAGCGATAGAGGCTTTGACGTAAACCTTGCAAAAGCTATGACCGAAATAACTATGGCTCCGCCGGATCAAAGGTTAAATTTCGTTGATCGAGCTATAAAAAAAGCCTATCAAACCGGAAAACAGCCGGGTTTATTGGGATTGTTTGGTCTTGATTTAGGTCGGACGCAAAACTACCAAACAGTTTTAGATCGAAATATTGGATCAATTTATGGAAGCCCAAAAGGTATTTTTGGTAGTTTTGAAAATCAAGCGCCGGGATTTGGTTTACCCGGTTTTATTTCTGAAATTTTTGACATTGACCCATATGTGACAACAAGCATTGATTATATGAACGGCGACCCAGATGCTGGCGGCAGAGATGACATTGTGCCAACGCAGACAAATCCGGTCACGGGTCAAGAAGAGTGTCCAGACGGCTACACGTTCGACGAAGACTTGCAGGCGTGTCGCATGAGCGCCGACCTGCCGTTTGGCACACCGATCACAACACCCGGCCCGTATGATGCTGGCGACTATGCGCGTATGGGTTTGCTGGACATTGCGCCTATGGGCATGAGCCTATTTGCTGATCGCTACGGCATACCGCAACAAGATTTCGACACAGCCAACTTGGCGTTCCGGCGCGCTGGCGCTACNCGGCCGCAGTATTTCCGNNANGCGCCTNACCTGACNGGATACACACTTTTAGCGTAGGGAAGAATGGACAAACACAAACTAAGGGACAAGCAGGCGCGNGCNGAAAAGGCCGCCAGCCTGNTAAGGCATGAGCTTTTTATCGAGGCGTTTGAGCATTTGGACGCCAAGTTTANCGAGGCGTGGAAGTCGAGCGAAGTNGCCGACACTGAGGCACGCGAGCGTATTTATAATCTGAGCCAAGCNCTTTATGCTCTAAGGGGGTATTTTCAAAGCGTGGTAGAGGATGGTAAGTTGGCAGAGGCGCAGATAGAAGAGTTAAAGCGCCGCAATATTATTAACAACATAAGGTGATGACATTATGGTCGATAATCCAAATGGAACCGACGTTTTATCAATGAATGACGCATTAAGCCTTCTGAGCAATCCGCCAGCGGATACTGCGGCAGAAGAGAACGAGGCTCAGGAAGAGCCTCAACAGCCCGAGGCTGAGGCACTAGATGCCGCCACCGATAACGCCGACGAGGCGCCGGATGACGACATCGATGATGATGAAGCCGCTGACGGTGAAGATGACTACTACGATGATGAAGACGACGAAGTTGTCGAGGAGCCTCAACAAAAGTACGAAGTCAAAATTGACGGCGAGACTGTTGAGGTAGACCTAGACGAACTGCGAAACGGTTATCAGCGTCAGCAGTCATTTACTAGGAAGTCGATGGAATTGGCTAACCAGCGCAAAGCCTTTGAACAAGAGGCGGCCGAGGTTAAGCAGATGCGCGACACCTACGCACAGCAACTTGATTTGTTGAGCGCCCAAATCCAACAGACAGTCCAGCAGGAACCTGATTGGAGAGCATTAGCCGAAACGATGAGCGAGCGTGACTTGTTCCTAGCTAAGACCGANTGGGATCAGTACAAGGAACAGCAAAAGACAGTCGAGGCCGAGAGGCAACGCGTCGCAGAACAGCAGATGCAGGATCATCAGCGCAATCTGGAAAAGCATTTACAGCACCAGCGCGCCGATATGTTGCACCGCATACCTGATTGGCAGAATGACGAGAAACGGGAAACCGAGCGTCAGGAAGTAATCAAGTACGCACAGCGTCGTATTGGGTTTAGCGAACAAGAGATTGCCAACGCGTCTGACGCGCGGGCTATCGAGCTTCTCTACAAAGCGTGGAAGTGGGACAGCCTTCAGTCGAAGAAACCCGCCGCCAAAAAACGCACCCGGCAGGCGCCAAAGATGGCTAAGGCAGGACGCCCGAAAACCAAGCGTGAAGTTGCTACACGTTCTCGGCAAGAAGCGAAAAAGCGTTTTGAAAACGCTGGAACCGTGGATGCCGCTGTTGAGTATCTAATGGGCAGATAGCCCGAGGAGTAAATAAAATGACTGTTTTTGCAACAGGAGCGGCTATTGGTGAGCGCGAACAGCTCGCCGATATCATATACCGCATTAGATAGGGTAGGTGCGGTCTAAACTGGGTGAACTGCTGGAACCCTAAGGCGAAAGCTATGGCAATCAGCATCCAAGCCCTCGGTACACCGGGGGAAGGTTCAGAGACTACCTGAGGGGTAAAGCCCCCTTAATAACAGGCTAGAGCGCCCAGCACCCCAAACCGGGGTGATGATATAGTCCACTCCCACCGAAAGGCTGGGGTATAAGGCGACCCTGCTGAAACACCGATTTTCAGCAACGTAAAAAAAGAAACCAGCAATGGTATCTTTACTGAATGGCAGGTTCAGGAGTTGACCGCCGCGTCAGCGACTAACTACCACAACGAAGGTGCGACGACTTCTACAGCCGCCGCAACCCCAACATCACGCGTGGGCAACTACCACCAGATTTCCAAAAAGGTCTTCGCGACTTCTGGCACTCTGGATGCAGTTGACACAGCAGGACGCGAGCGCGAACACAACTACCAGAAGGTGTTGAAGGCTCTCGAACTGCGCCGCGACATCGAAAAGGCAATCGGTGACACCGACGTTGCCCGTTCTGGTTCAGACCCACGCAAGTCAGCATCACTTTCTTGCTGGATTACCAACGGGTCAGTCGGGGCCGGTTCTGGCGCCTTTGCGACTGGCGACGGTACTGACGCCATCACCGGCGGCACCGACCGTGCGTTGACGCTTGCTCTCATTGAAGACGGCATGCAGGACGCTTGGACCGACGGAGGCAATCCAAGTCTAATGGTCGCCAGTGCCACTAATAGAGCCAATTTTTCTGATTTAAGTGCGTCAGGAAATTTGGTGTCTAACGACGTAAACATGACTGCCGCTAAGGAAGTCACCTACGTCGGCTCGACTTCTGTATTCCTTACAGACTTCGGCACAGTCGAGGCGGTTCCATCACGTCTGATGGGTAACGACCGGGTGTTCTTGGTTGACCCAGACTTTGTGTCAATCTGCACACTGAACGGCCGTAACTTCCTTGAGGAAGACTTGGCAAAAGACGGCGACGCCACAACTAGCCACCTTGTGGTCGAGTGGGCGCTCAAGCCAACTGCGCCTAAGGCCCACGCAATGATTGTGGACCTGAACGGTTCATAATTTTATTGAGGGGGCGGGCGACTGCCCCCTCTCTTCTAATTCATAGGTGGGATATGAAGCGCGTAGTACAAAAAGACCCGATAACCGGCAAAGAGATTTACCTACACCAAAACAGCGACGGCTCGACATACCTTGAGCAAAAGCAGAGTTTTGAGGGTTTGGTAAAACTAAACCGGCAAATGAATAACGACTACTCCAAGGGCAACATGATCGGCAACACTCAGCGCCACATGCAACATGTAGCGGAAATACCAAACGTCGTGTATAATCACCTAATTGAGACGCTTGGCACACCGCAAGAAAACCCGAAGGGTTGGAAGGCGTGGCTGAACGATCATCAGAACCGTGATTTTAGAACAGGCGGCGGAACCGTATAATGGCAGTCGATACCTACAACAATCTGAAGCTGGCGATAGCCGACTTCTTGGCGCGCGACGACCTAACGTCGCAGATACCTGACTTCATCACAATGGCTGAGGCTCGCATGAGCCGCGAGCTGGAGACGCGCAGTCAGGAAAAGCGCGCCACAGCGTCAACTGTTGCGGGTAACGAATACCTAGCCCTGCCGACTGACTTGCGCGAGGTGCGAGAGGTGAAGCTAAACACCACGCCGCTGACCGTGTTGTCTTACTACAGCCCGTCAGCCCTCGATACAAAGTTTTCGTCTGGCGGTCAGGGCAAGCCATTAGGCTACAGCATTGTGGGTGATGAGATTAAACTGCGCCCCGTGCCAGACGCGGTCTACACGCTTGAGATTGTCTACATCGGCACAGTCGTGGCGTTGTCAGCTACAAATCAAACAAACAACATTCTGAGCCGGTCGCCGGATGCCTACCTTTACGGCTCGCTGGCCGAAGCCTACGCCTTCCTGTTAGATGAGGCTAGGGCGGCTCAGTACATGCAACGGTTCACCCTTGCCCTTGAGCAAATTAAAGTTGATGAGCAACGCTCGCATTATGGCACCGGGTCGTTGTTTATCAGCAGTGTATATCAACGCCAAAATTCAGCAGTGGAGAACTAAACTATGTCGGCTATGAGTGACTACCTTGAGAATGAGATCCTCGATCATATTTTGTCTGTCGGTTCCTACACGATGCCATCAGCCGTATATGTCGGCCTGTCGACTGGGTCGTTTAACGACGACAACAGCGGTACCGAGTTGACCGGCAACAACTACAGCCGCGTGGCGGCTACGTTTAGCGCGGCGGCTAGTGGCACTACATCAAATAGCGCGGCTATCGAGTTTGCCGCCTCCACTGGCTCTTGGGGTAGCGTGTCGCACTTCGGCATTTTTGATGCGGCAAGCTCCGGCAACCTGCTTATTCACGGCGCGTTCACCGTAGCTAAGACAATCGCGTCAGGCGACATCTTGAAAATACCGACGGGTGATCTCGACATCACTGCGGCTTAGGTGTAGCTGATGGCTACTAACAACCCCACCCTAGAACAGCTAACGGGGAGCATAGACGCGCTTCCCGCAAGTCTGGACACTCTAGATGCTCTGCCGTGGTGTAACCCCACTATGGATCAGCTAGATGCGTGGGGTACGTTAGAGCAATTAGATAATTTTGGTTACACACTAGATCAGCTTGGCGAGGGTGACAGGCTGTGTGTTTTGGTGGCTGAGGGCGCATCAAATATCGCACTAACCGCCACCGGCGCGGTGCAGTTTGCCATTGATATAGCAGGCACCGCGACTGTGGCTGTAACTGCCACTGCCACGCCTCAGCATGTGCAGGTTACTGACGGCGCCGCGTCTATTGCGGCAACCGCAACGGCAACTGCCAATCGCATACAGCCTATGGCGGCAACGGTCACTGGTGCGGCCAGCGCCACTGCAAGCGCCAACTTTATCGCGTCATACGGCGGCGCGGCGACTATAGCCTTTAACGCTACGGCTCAGGCGTTTTTGGTTTTCAAGTTTGAGGGCGACGCCGCTATCGCCGCCACAGTCACAGCGGCACCGGTTGGCGAGTTTGCTATGGTCGGGTCGGCACAGCCAGAAATTACTGCTACAATCACCGGCAAAATATTGGGTGAGGACTGGACAGGCGAAAGCGATACGGCGGCGACGTGGACTGAAATACCAGACGCGGCTGGCATTTGGGCGACACAGACAACAACAACTGCAACTTGGTTGGGACAATGATTACTTTTGGCGAATGGCTACCGGACCAGCCTGACTTTACCAACGCTGGCGTCATCGAGGCCACAAACGTGATACCTGCGTACAATGGCTATCGCAGTTTTAATCAATTTGTCGATTATTCAAACGCGGCGTCCAACACACTGCTAAACGTGTTTGCGGCCAAAGAAAATGACGGCAACGTGCGACTGTTCGCCGGTGACGCGGCAAAACTGTATTTGTTTAACGCCGCCACAACAAACCTAGACGACATCAGTAAATCAGGCTCACCGGCTTATGATTTGGCAAGCGGCGAGCGTTGGCGTTTTGTTCAGTTTGGTGACACGGTTATTACGTCTGGCGGTATTGGCGAGGAACTGCAAAAGTTTCAGCTAGGCACCGACAGCGCGTTTTCTGACTTATCCGGCACGCCGCCAAAGGCTGACTTTATCGCCGTGGTAAGAGATTTCGTTTGGTTGGCTAACGTGGATACCGGGACGGGTCGTGTGCCGTATAAAGCGTATTGGTCGGGATTTAACGACGCGACGAGCTGGACGGCTGGCACCAATCAAAGTGACTTTCAAGAAATACCAGACGCCGGTGCGATTACCGGGATGGTCGGCGGGGAATATTGCACGATCCTGATGGAACGCGCCATCGTGCGAGCCACTTACTCTGGCCCACCGTTAATCTTCCAGTTTGACAAAGTCGAAACCGCCAGAGGTTGTCAGGTGCCGGGGTCGGTTTGTAACATCGGCCACAACATATTCTACCTGTCGGATGACGGCTTCTACATGTTCGACGGCTCGCGCTCACAGCCTATTGGCGCAGAGAAGGTGGATCGGTTCTTCTTAGATCAGGACTTTAACTTCTCGTATAAAGAAAAGATGACGTCTACCGTTGACCCGCAAAATCAGCTCGCTGTGTGGTCGTATGTGTCAAACAGCTCAATCGACGATCAGCCAGATACATTGTTGATATTCAACTACGCCCTTAACAGGTGGTCTTTGGTAAGGGTCAAAAACGATTTGGTCGCGCCATTCTTTACGGCTGGCTACACGCTAGAGAATTTGGACAACATCAACACCAGCCTAGACGCCCTGCCAGCGTCACTCGATAGCGCGCTGTTTAAGGGCGGTCAGTATTTGTTTGGCGGCGCAAACGGTACAAAGATAGCGTCGTTTTCTGGCGATCCAATGGAAGCCACGATTGTTACCGGCGAGGCCGCAGTTAAAGTAGGCAATCATTCAATCGTCACGCGTCTGTACCCGTACCACGAAGGTGGCACAGTCAACTTGTCAATCGGCCTTAGAGGTACGCCCACAGACGCAGTAAACTTTAAGGCTGGCGGCACGACAAATGCGGCAGGATTTGTGCCGTTTAGGGCGCACGACCGTTATCATCGTGTGAAGATGGTATTAAGTGGTTTATGGTCATACGCACACGGCGTTGACGTTGACGTAAGGCCGGTGGGTAGGCGATGACAACGGCACAGCGCAGTACAAATTTTCGCACGTTAAACCCTGTCACAGCTACAACAAGAGAAGTGTCAGAGGTTTTGAACAGGACCATTGATGGCGGATTAAACAGTATTGGGTATGCTACGCTTACAGCGAGTGCCACCACCACTACTGTAAACGATCCGCGATATGGAGTAGAAAGTATCGTGTTTTTTACTGGCTACAACGAAACGCTAGAACACAGTTTGCCTTTTGTTAAAAGCACTAGCACCAATGGGACGATGGTAATTGAACACAAAAATCACGGGCATGACGTCGACGTCGCCTACCTTATTATCGGCTGAAGACCGACTTGGCGCCCAGTGGGAAAGGTGCCACAAGTGGATCAATGACGCGCTGGCCTATGCTGGCGGCACGCATACGATGGAAGATGTTTACCAAGCTGTGGCTACCGGCAAGGCCCAGTTTCACCCGCTAGAGAAGTCTGCTATTATTACCGAGATAGTGGACTACCCACAGCGGGCAATCTGCCGAATATGGCTGGCAGGCGGTGAACTGGACGAGCTGATGCAGGCGGAGAAGTCTATCGCGGTTTGGGCTAAGTCGCTCGGATGTGACGCGATGGAAATTATTGGCAGAAAGGGCTGGCAACGTCAGCTTAAAGATTACACCGCGACGGCGGTTATTTTGGCGAAGGATTTGAACGATGAGTAAAGGCGGCGGATCAACACGCACAATCACCCAGACGCAAGGGCCACCAGAATACGCAAAGCCGTTTATTGAGTACGGTATGGGGCAAGCTAAACAGCTCTATACCAGCGGCATCGGTCAGCAATATTACCCCGGTCAGACGGTAATTGGATTTTCTCCAGAAAGCGAGCAGGCGCTGTCGGCGCAACGTCAGAGGGCTATGTCCGGCTCACCGCTTATTCCAATGACACAAGCCGTTGTGGCACAAAACCTAGCAGGCACAAACCCGTTACAGTCGGCCGCGTTTCGCCCAGCAATCGAGGCGGTGCAGGCTGATGCGGCTAAGTCCGGCCGCTACGGCTCAGGCTACCAGCAGGCGGCACTCGGTCAGGCGTTGGCGCCAATAGCGTATCAGGCACAACAGGAAGCACTGGCGCAGGCACCGGCCGCATATGAGTTTGGGTTCGCCGACTTACAGAAGCTGGCGCAAGTTGGCGCGGCACGCGAGGCGCAGTCTCAGGCCGAGCTTGAGGCGGATATGCAACGCTTCCAATTTGAGCAAGAGGCGCCCGGTCAGGCATTAGCGAATTATATGGCGATGATCCAAGGCGGCACGGTCGGCGGCACGTCAGCCTCGCCGGTGTATCGCCAGCCTATCGGCTCGGCGTTGGCCGGTGGCCTTGGCGGCGCACAGCTTGGCGGCATGTTTGGCATGCCGGGTTTAGGCGCTGGCGTAGGCGCGCTGGCAGGATTGTTGGGGGTTTAGTATGGCGCAGATGACACCGGCACAGCGATTTCTAATGATGACGCAAGGACGTCAGCCACGCCCTGTTGCCAACATGATGCAACAGTACAAGCCGCCGGGCATGTCGGTGCCACCGCCTATGGCGTTGCGTCGTCCACAGCCACCAGCTATGCCAGCGGCACCGCGTTTGTCGCCAATGATGCAACGCGTCGCGCAAAGAGCCTCTATGCCGCGCATGACACCGCCCGCCGGTACAACAACACCCTCAGCGACCACACCGCCAGCAGGCGGCCAACCTAGCGGCTTTATGGGCGCATTTAGCCAGCCGCTATCGTCACCGGTTGGTCAGGCGATTAGCCAAGCCGCGATTGCGGGCGCGCGTGCCAGTGACTATTCTCCTACACCGGTATCTCTCGGCCGTGTGTTGGCTGAGATGGGTGCGGCGGCTAGTAAGGGTTATGCGGGCGCGCAAGATCGTCAATTAGCAAATCTTCTGACGCAAGCAAAGATTGCGGAGAAGATGGGTACGGCAGGACAGTTTTACAAAGGCACAAGCGTAACGGCTCAAGACAGAAACATCGTTTTGAATTTGGCGCCAAAAATAAAAGACGGCACAGCCACTGAACCTCAGCAACAGCAATATGCAATCTCATATCAAGCTCTATCAACGCCAAGAACAGAGCAAAGAACTGCGACTGATGGCACAGTTACAACTGTGCAGGTTCCCGGTATGGATTTAAGTAATTTACCTACGCCTGCCGGTCTTAAAGCTGGAGAAACTGTCATTGGCACAAAGAAACCAGACTTTTCTGGCGACAAACTGTTAGCCGGTTCATTTGCTAACAGAATGATTGACAGCCAAACTATATTCGACAGGCTGACCAGTGATGGTTATGACCCAACTAATAGAATGGATTATGCGGCAAGCAACTTGCCAGTTATTGCACAGTCATCTGTAATGTCGCCGCAAGGTCAGCAATACTTGGCGGCTAAGAAAAATTTTGTAACCGCTGTCCTAAGAAAAGAGAGTGGCGCGGCTATTTCAGCTACAGAATTTGAGACTGAAGACATCAAATATTTTCCACAGCCGGGTGATAGTGCGGCTACGATCGAGCAAAAGCGTTTAGCCAGAAAAGTAGCTATTGATGCAATGAAGGCTCAGTCAGGCGGCGCATTTGAGTTTTTACAAAAAGAGGGTATGGGCGCGTCTAGCATATCATCCTTGCCTAAAGGCTCTGTATTTATTGAAAGAGCTGGCGGAAAGTCTTTTTACAGAACACCAGCCGGCAAAACATTAGTGGTTGATTGATATGGCGATTAGAGAAGCGACACAAGAAGAACTAGCACTATTGGCCGAAAAGCAGGCTAAGGGTAAAGACCCAGAAGTCGGCGGGTTTGACGTAATGGAGTTTGCCGCCGGTCTGGCTAGGTCAATCGGACAGGGCATCACGTTTGGGACTGCTGACGAGGCCGAGGGTTTTGTCCGAAGCATACTTGGCGATCAGACATACAAGCAGGCGCGCGATCAGGTTCGCAAAGAGCTTGAGCAGTTTCGTTCTGACTACCCAAAGACTGCATATGGCTCAGAGATTGCGTCGTCGATAGCTATGCCAATGGGCGTGGCTGGTTTGGCTGGCAGAGGTCTTGCAAAGGGCGCAACCAAATTAAACGAGCCGCTTGCCGAGGCTATTCGACAGACTGTTACAAAAGCCGGTCAGAAAGCGCCAAAAGCTCTTACCGGTAAAACAGCCAAGGCGGCAGGAATGAGCGCCGCGTATGGCGCTGGTGCGGCAGAAGAAATGAGCGACGTGCCAGCATCAGCGGCGATAGCTGGCGGGCTTGGCGCGGGTCTGCAAAGAGCCGCACCAGCAGTAACAGCGGGCGCGGCAGAGCTTATCAAGAAGGGCGTGCCGCTTACAGTCGGTCAGAAGTTTGGCGGCATAACTGGCGGCATCGAGGAGCGTCTGGCGGGACTGCCGGTAGCTGACTTCCTGATAGGCGGCGCACGCAGACGCGCCGTCACTGGCTTTGAGCGTGCCGCGTATGATGAGGCGTTGGCGCCACTTGGACAGTCACTGCCAAAGGGTGTTAAGGGCCGTGACGCATATATCAAAGCCGAGAGCATAATTAACAAGGCATATGACGATGTATTGAAAGACATAAATATACCTGCGCCAAATCAGATCATATCGCAAATACCCGACGTTTCCGCCACGCTTCCCAAGCAAGAGGCTGGCCTATATTCCAGAATAATAATGAAAGAACTGGGCGACCGCGTAGCCGACGGCAGGCTGACCGGCTCCGCCTTCAAAGAGGCTCAGAGCGAACTGCGTAAGCGGGCTTACAAATTTATGACGTCACCCGACGCCTACCAGCGCGAGCTTGGCGAGGCGTTGAGTGATGCGGCTGAGGAACTGACAACGACGCTTGGCAAGTTTAATCCAGACAAGGCTGGCAAGCTCGCCAACATCGACGCGGCTTATTCTCGCTTCAAGCCTATGCAAATGGCGGCGTCTGCAAAGGGTATGGCCGGTGAGGTTACGCCTGCGAAGCTGTTAGAAAAAGTGTACGCACAGTCTCGCCGCGCACCGTCTGTGCTTGCCAGAGGCGGCGCTCGCATGCAGGAGCTTGCCGAGACTGGCGCTGACGTAATTGGCACAAAGGTGCCTGACAGCGGTACGGCGGGCAGATTGGCTCTAACAATGGGTACGCTTGGCGGTGGCGCGGCCATCGACCCTGTCACGACAGGTCTTGTTGCTGGCGGAACTGGCGCTGTTTATTCGCCATTTGGTCAGGCTGTACTGGGCGGGGCTAGAAAGTTTGGCCGCGACATACCGGGCATTATGCAAGGCGTTGGTGCCACAATGCGATCACCAGCCGCCGCTGGCCTGTTAGCGCAAGAGCTACCCCGCGTAAACATCACCGAGAGCCTACCGTTCCAGCGCCGGATGGGGCAATGACGCGGGCGTTAGATTGTGCTATAAACTAGCAGAGGATTTGAGATATGAGCGTAAGAGATTACAACGCAACGCCATCGAGCAATACGACGATTGCGTCTGTTAATATTGCCGAGGGTTGTAGCCCAGCGGGTATCAATAACGCGATACGTCAGCAGATGGCTGACATTAAAGACGTGTCGGTTGGCACGGTCGCTCTGGAAAGCCCGAAGTTTGACAGCATTTTAGATGGAAATATAAAAGCCACAGACGCCAGTGGCACTGACACGGCTGGCACAGCTACAACGATTAAGGGCGGCGCTGGAACTGGCACAGGTGCAGGCGGCTCAATCATATTCCAAGTGGCTGATGGCGCTGGGTCAACTGGTAGCTCAGTCAACGCTCACTCTACCGCTATGACAATCACAGATAGTGGCAATGTAGATATAGGCGGTTCATTACTTGTCGATACAATAAATGAAAAGACCACTGGCAACGGGGTATCCATTCCCGGTCACGTTATTCAAATTGTATCGCAAAACTTCACGTCTGGCGCATCCACTACAACTTACAACACTTTTGTTGCTACAGGAAAGTCAGTTTCGATCACGCCTACTTCGTCATCGAATAAAATCTTGTTACTTGGTTCAATACCAATTCATGCAGTAGGAATTAGTAGCGGTGCGCACGCTATCTTTTCTATATTTCGTGGAGGAGTTGCATCAGGCACAAATTTAGGTAACGCATCTTTTGGTATGGGTCAGGTGTATTCTACGAGCGGAGACAACATTGTTATGCTTTCCCTCAATCATATTGACACTCCAGCTACGACATCATCTGTAACTTATGAAATTGGTATAACTCAAAGAAACGGTGGTATTACATCAACAAACCTTTGTGTGAACAATGAAACGTACAACATTACACTGATGGAGATAGCGCAATGAAATATTCGGGCATTTATAGTCTCAATCCATCAGTAAAAAGCATTATTGACGACACAGCTTATGACGCTGACGGTAACGTGGTTGAGTACGACAATGATGCGGCTGTAGCGGAAGGTAAATTAATTGCATTGCGTAAAGAGAGAAATTCTTTGCTGGCCTTTACAGACTGGTGGGCATCTAGCGACTTAATAATGACCGCAGAACAAACTGCATATCGTCAAGCATTGCGTGATATAACGGACACATATAACAGCCTTGATGATGTAGTCTGGCCTACAAAGCCGGAGTAAAATATGACCAGCATTAGTGGTTTCAAAGTAGGATAACGATATGGCAAAAGATAAACTCACCCAATATGACAGCACCGCGTCCAACAACACAGACGTTGGCGGCATTTCAGTTGCTGAGGGCATGTTACCCAGTGGCGTGAACAACGCCATCCGGGAGCAAATGAGCCATCTCGCTGACTTTGCGGCTGGCACAAGCGGCGTGGACGTTCTGAAGTTGCAGGACGACACCGACACAAACAGCATCAAGTTGCAAGCGCCATCGAGCGTGACGGCAAACACCACGTTCACGTTGCCTGACGGTGACGGTAGCGCCGATCAGGTGCTGAAGACGGATGGGTCAGGCCAGCTAGGCTTTGCGGATAGACACGCGAACCCTACAATGCTCATCAACGGTTCGTTTACTGTCGCACAGCGCGGAACAAGCGCCGCCGTGGGTGCCACTGGAAAGCCCTTGACGGTTGATAGGTTCGGTGTAGTTGCTGTTAATAACGGCTCATCCACTTTGACAGAAAGCCAAGACAGCACAGTACCTACTGGTCAAGGGTTTGCTAATTCATTAAAGGTTGTAAACGGCGCTACCGCTGTGTCTACGCTTCATAATGATGCTCAAATTTATATTCGGTATCACGGTATAGAAGGTCAAGACGCACAGCATCTCGCGTTTGGCACATCTAGCGCGAAAAAAACAACACTATCTTTCTGGGTTCGCTCTGGTGTAACCGGTGACTACGCTGTTCTGATGTACACTAACAATGGTATTGGTGGCGCATCAGCAAGGAGCCAAACTAAAACTTACACAATAAGCTCGGCTGATACTTGGGAGTACAAGACAATTACGTTTGATGGCGATGGTGCATCAGGTAACGCGCTTGCGAATAACGCCACCGCAGAGTTGCAACTTTACTTTAGCCTTGCGGCTGGCGCCAACCTCATATCTGCAGACGGCACAAGTTGGGGCGCTTACTCATCCGGTAAGTTTGCTTTTGGTCAAACAGCCAATCTTATTGGCACAGCAAACGCCGCTTTCCATATCACAGGTGTAAAATTAGAAGTCGGCTCAACTGCAACCGACTTTGTTCACGAAAGTTTTGGCGACACTCTTCTTAAATGCTTTCGGTATTATGAAGCCGCAGACAGCGGCAACACTGTTGGATTTGTCGGTAATGTTACCGCTGGTCATAACTATCATGTTGCCTATAAACACGCCGTCGAAATGAACCATACCCCGGATTATACTTATGGAAATTTAGCAAATGCCCACTTCGGAACGACTGTGACTTTTCAACTTTCTGGGGTGAATGGCACAAACCTTTATCAAGCGGCGACGTCGACGCAATCTGGAGCTTACTATTTGGGGACAATAACAGCAGATGCTGAACTTTAATAAGGATTAACATAATGAACATTATGAACATTACATCTGCGCAGTGGACACTAAACATTTTTACGGGTGAAAAAGAAAAAATTAAAGCCGTAATTGATAATATTGAATGGCATGTGCCTATAGACAACGCCAGTGCGCGATACAAAGAAATTGTGCGCCAAGTAGAAGCTGGTGAATTAACAATAAAAGATGCAGACTAATGGAAATGACCAGCCTCATAGACATGCTACTTGGCCTTGTTGTGGCTGGTGTTGCGTGGTTTTTGTCTGAGCAAAACAGAGAGCAAAAGCGGCTCAACATTTTGCTCAATAAGACCCGCGAAGATTATGCCACCAAGGGAGAACTGCGTGACGATATGCGTCAGGTAATGGATGCTCTGCATCGTGTCGAGGATAAGCTCGACAAGGTGTTAGGCCGTGCCTGATGTTCAAGGTAATCGTACTAGCCTGTAGCGTAGCCTATCCAGAAAATTGCTGGGAATATCACGACACGACTGGCCCGTGGGCTACTAGAGAGCAATGCGTCAGCCGGGCGCATGAAATGGGCAACGACATTGCGTCTATCCATAAAGGCGCGATCATGCCTCAAAAATACAGATGCAAACAACTGACGCCGGGGAGACTGACATAGACCCGATCACAATAACTGCGGCTGTGGCGGCTGGTACATCCGCGTTCAACACAATCAAAAACATGATCGCGGCAGGCCGTGACTTGGAGAGCTGTATTAACGACGTGTCGCGCTGGATGAAAGCGGCGTCTGACATCGATCAGGCTGAGAAACGCGCAAAGAACCCGTCTGTATTCAAAAAACTGCAAGGCGCCGACACAGTCCAACAGGAAGCGATACAAGTATTTGCCGCCAAAAAAAAGATGGAACAGCAACGCGCCGAGCTGAAGCAATACCTGCAAATGACGTATGGGCCGCAGGCTTGGGCTGACCTGATCCAGCTTGAGGGTCGTATTCGACGGGAACGCCAAGAGATGATTTACAAACAGCAAGAGGCGAGGCAAAAACTTATAGAGGTTCTGGCGGCTATTGTGTTAGGCACACTGACGGCGTTAGCATTGGGCTGGATTTTTTGGATGGCTTTCGCTAGAGGCTGAAGTGATTAGCCACACAGCCATTGGCTTGATGGGCGAATATATCGCGGCGGCGGCTGTGTTGCAGTTTGGGTTTCGCGTCTCTATGGCGCAACAGGATAGGGTCGATCTGGTTTGCTGGAGTGACGAAAATGAATTTTACCGCGTGCAAGTCAAGACTAGCCATTTGGTTACGAAAGATCGGCGTCGCTCTCCGGTGTACCATTTCCAGCTTGGTAGTGGATGCAAAACTAAACATTTACCGGATGAGAAAGACTATGACATTCTATGCCTTGTGGGCGCTGAACATCGGCGCACGTTGTGGATGCCGACAAGGTCGGTGCGACAATATACGAAGCGCGTGTCGCCCAAGTTATTTGATGCGCCTGAAACGGAGCGCGCGTCGTTTTTTGAGGCGATTGAAATTGTGCGGGAAGTGAGACTATGAATTGGAAAGATTACCCAAGTTTTAGCGAAGCCGAAATGCGTTGCAGTGAAACCGGCGACTGCAAAATGAGCGAGGCGTTTATGCAAAAGTTGCAGGCGTTACGTGATGAGTATGGCAAGCCTATGACAATCACCAGCGCGTATCGGTCGCCACAACATAGCGTCGAGGCTAGTAAGGCACAGCCGGGCGTGCATACCAGAGGCATAGCGGTTGATGTGGCTGTGGCTGGCACTGACTGTTACGAGCTGATGAAGCTGGCGTTCAAACACGGTTTTACGGGCATTGGAGTGGCGCAAAAGGGATCGGGTAGGTTCTTGCACCTTGACACATTCAAGGGCGGCCCACGGCCTAATATATGGAGTTACTGATGGATCAAAATAAAAAGCCGGTATCCTTAAATATTGACGAAAACAGTTTTGAGCTGGTTCTCAGAATTTTGGGCAACGAGTTTGTGGCGATAAAAATTGGATCGACAAATTTTAGCGGCAAGCTGATCGCTGGTGGCGTGTTGCTTTTGTTTTTCACATTTATGTTAATGGAAGTTTTTGGATTATCCAGAATGTTGGGGGTTGAGTAATGTTGGCAGTGTTAGGAAAAATCTTGGGGTCTGGCGATGTCGTTAAGCAGGGCATGAAGCTCATCGATGACATGCACACATCAACAGAAGAAGAGATTGCGGCAAAGAGCAAAGCCCGCATCGATCTGATGAACGCATACGCGCCATTCAAACTGGCCCAGCGTTATCTTGCCCTGATGTTTGGCTTCACGTTTCTCGCCAGCTATATCATCGTGCTGACAATGACGATTGTTGGTAGGGGCGACCCAAATGCCGTGACGCAAGTGATGGAACAATTTAGCATCAATTACGCGATGATGATTATTCTTGGCTTTTACTTTGGCGCTGGGGCTTTGGAAAGTTTCCAGAACAAGAAAAAGTAAAACCCCCAGCCGAAGCCGGGGGTCAGGGAGAAACTATTTAACAGGACTTTTTTCTCTGACCTTGAGCATCATACTTTTGCTCGTAGTTGGCCGGTTGATCCGCCCCAGCCGGTCTAGCTGTGGCTTGACCTCTGGTATGGCGAGCGCCTTTTTCAATTCGTCAATCGTTGGTGTCTTCATTCTTTTCCCCTGTTCTATAGCGACGACGATATGTGTCGCCGGTCTGCATGTTCTCAAACGTCACGGTGTAGCCGTCGTCCAGCTCTTCGACGTAACGCACTAACACGCTGATCTGACGGCCTCGATCGTCGACCAGCCACGCCCAATCATTAACTTTATATGGAATTTTACTCATATTATTACCTCTGAAAAGCGGCCCCGCCCGAAAGCGGGGCCAGTCAGAGCGTCGGGTAGGGAGGAACACCCGACGCCAATCACAGTAACCGAAACCCACGCGCGATGCCAGCGGTCTTCTCAGCGGCGCCGCGCTTAACCAGCGCGTTCATATATCTGGCGCACTGGGTCATCGACTTGCCGGTCTTTTCGGCCAGCTCGCGGATCGACGGGTAGTAGCCGTATTTGCGGTGGAACCGCGCTATCACCAGCCGCATGTTGTGTTGCTTCGGGGTGAGTGACACGTCAATCATCACGCACCTCTTTGATCGTCAGTGTGTTTTGCCGCACCACACGGGCTGGCTTGCCGGTTGTGGCGGGCTTAGGCGGCTGAGCCTTGAAATGTCGCATAGGCCAGCGCACCGAATATTTGGTGTTGCCGACGATGCCGGTGGCCTCGCCGTGCGACCCCAGAAACTCTTTCAGCGCCGCCTCAGCCTCGTCGATGTCCGCCTCGGCCGCACGCTTGGCGTCCTTGGCGTTGACGAGCTGGGCGAGCCACTCAGCCTCGGTGGCNGGCAACTCNAGCGGCTC
>JGI25127J35165_1000238_pt1 | contig 17862 bp, 13 predicted proteins | sample ETNvirenome_2_30_FD_35165 | JGI IMG/M metagenome (IMG submission 35165) | reverse complement strand
GGTACTAAAGACAATGCTGGTTTTCATTTACAATCTAATGGAACTGATAGAGCAATTATATCAAATTCTGGTGATATTTCTTTAAAAGGCTATACAAGTATACAAAATCCTGGGAAAGGTTTATTTGTTCAAGCTGGTTACGAATCTCCTTATACTCAAAATATTGCAGAGTTTAAATATGGTGGCAACAGTAACAGTATTATAATTAAAAATGTACTTGGTCAAGCAAGTATATCTACTAGTGGTACTAGTCTTCAATTAACTGCAAATGATGTTGTTGGATTAACATTAAATACAAATGGAACTGCAACCTTTGCTAATGCAGTTTCATCTGGTAGTCATCATCCTAATGGTGATAGTACTGTTGATTTAGGACATAGTGGTGCTAGGTGGAGACAGATACACGCTACCTATATGTATACTACTAGTATTTCTGTAGATGGTAGGTCAGTTAGTGGTGCCACAATAGACAATATTGCTCTAGGTGTTGGTGCAAACAGTTGGGGTAATCATGCATCTGTTGGTTACTATAAGAATGGCAGTACAATCAATCTTACAAGCATGACAAATTCTGGCTCGTATGCAATGGCACACGATTTAGAGATGACTAAAAAATTATACATTGCATTTGACCATGGTACTGCCAATCAGAAAGCAAATATATTCCTTGGTGGAGAAAGATTTTGGGGAGAGATTATTGTAACTGTTGTTTCTGGTTACTCTCATCAAAATGCAAGTGGAGTTTTAAAAGTTTCTTATGGTCTAGGATTAAATCAGAATGGTGGAGAATATTCTAATGGATATACTACTTTAGCTTGTTCTGGACAGACTCCAAGTAACTTTTCTTTAGATGATGCTTGGAGATATGATAGTGGTGCAAAGGCATGGTATTTGGTAATTAGCCATTTAAACGCTAATGGAAATCAAGCCTATATAACTTTAGAGGCTAAAGCAAGTGGAAATAGCAATCAATATATACATGATGCTATTAAAGGTTCATTTGCTGGTTCTGTTTATACCAATACTAATAACTACCCAAATAGAGGATTTCAATATAGCAATAGCTTTAACATTAAAGCACCTAACCTTTTATTAGGTAGTTATTTAAACGCTGATAAAACAACTAATGTTGGTTCAAATGCTAATGGTATAACGATTGTTGGAGAACACGCTCCTACATTAAGTCTTTGGGATACATCTAGTAGTGGATTTCATTCTCATGTATACCAAGTAGGCTCAGATATGACATTACGTTCTAGTGGAACACTTAGCTTACAAGTGGCTGGTGGTACTAGGGCAATGAGACTTAACTCAGATAAGAGCGTAACCTTTGATGGTGAAATTACATCATCTATGTTTAGGCTTAATGGAACCTCTGGCTACCCTAGAATTAGACAAGATAGCGACAATTTTTATATAGATACTTATGCAAGAAGTTCAGCATTACAACTAACTAATGGGGGCAATCTTCAAGTAGAAGGTGGTAATGCTAGAATAATAGCAAAGGGCAGTAGTAATGGGTATGTAAATGGTGCTTTTGTTACTTCNTCTATTGANATTAATAGAGGTGGTGGACTGTTCATGCACGATAGAGGCAATCAAAATGAATGGTTTTGTGGTAGACCTTATTCTAATAATGACCAATTTATTATTGCAAGAAATACTGGAGTAGCAGACCATTCTGGTGCAACAGCACAAGAAAGCAATGCAAGTTTTAAAATAGACAATAATGGTAATGTCTCTATTATTGCAAGTTCACCTCAAACAAAATATGTAAATGCTAGTGGGACTACATTAGGGTATGTGTTTGGAAATTCAAATGGATTTGGCTTACTAGCAGATAGTGGACATTGGGCATATAACATTACTGCAAATAGTACTCAGCATACTTGGAGTATAAGCAACGTTAATAAGTTGACGTTAACATCAACTGAACTAAGAATGGTTGGGCAAATTTCAGCTAGTGGTGGTAATAGTGCTAATTGGAATACAGCTTACGGATGGGGTGACCATTCTAAAGCTGGATACCAAACTGCTAGGTCTGATATAAGATTAAAAACAAATATATCCACTATTGAGACACCCCTAGACAAGATTAGTAAACTTCGTGGCGTAACGTTTGATTGGAAAGAACATACCACTAAAAATACTGTTGATACAGGTGGTGGTGTTATTGCACAAGAAGTTGAAAAAGTAATGCCAGAATTTGTCCATGATATTGGCAATGGNTCTGGAATGAAAACAGTAGACTATAACGGANTGATAGGTGTGCTAATAGAATCTGTAAAAGAATTAAAAGAACAAGTTAATAATTGTAAATGCAACTGTAACTGTAAAGGAGATTAAAGTGGCAGATAAATACACAAAGAAACATGATGGTATCGGAGATGCTGAAGATAAGTGGAAAGATGCAATCGTGGAAAAAGAGTTTCAACCAGCTAAAGCTAAAATGGAATTGTCATACAGACAGCTCGAAAATGAGTTATCTATGATAGCTGGGATGGAAGAGGCTAATGCAAAGCGTAAAGCTGAAATAGAAGCTGAAATGGTAAAAGTAAAAAAGGCTGTTGAAGCGTAAACACAAATCCCCAAAATGGGGAAAAGGAAGACACATGGCTAATCCCAAAAAAGAAAAAGAAAGGGTTATAACCATTGACGATGTTGATTACAAGTTCGATGATATGACCGATGAAGCAAAAATGTTAGTAAATCATGTTGGTGATTTAGATAACAAAATCAATGGTGCAAAGTTCAATCTTGACCAGTTGGCTGGAGGAAGAGATTTCTTTATGTCAAAACTGAATGTAGCTCTTGGACATAAACCACCAGAAGAGGCAGAGGTCGTTAATTAGGCTAATGCACAAATCAACTTCGGCTGTGTTTGGTGTCGCTGAACACAGCCAGAGGTTACAAAAGAAGGGGGCAGTATATAGTGGATTTTATGGCTTTGTACGGAGAAGCTGGAATGATAGGGGTCGTAGGGGCNATGTTTGTCTATTTNGTNGTGTCTTTGTCTAATAAATCAGCAAAGCAACAAGAAACATTAAAAGAATTAGAAGTGGAAAACAAAGGTCAATCCGAGACATTAGAAAATATGGAAGGTATAGTTTTAAAGCTTATTGACAGGTGGAATAAATCAGATGAAAAACTAGATAGAAAATTTGACGATTTAAATAGAAACATAAATGACCTGGATTCACAAATAAGTAGAGTAGAAGGTTCTCTCTCAAGAATTAATGGTAAACACTAATGGATAGTGTAAAAGTATCAGCGATATCGTTTGCCAATTATGGCATTCATTTAGCAGAAATAAATATGGTATTACAATTGATAGTGGCAATAATGACTATTGTCTATTTAGGAAATAAGATAAGATGGCAAAGGAGAAATAAATAATGTTAGCAAAACTAATCGCAGACGATTTACTGTCAGATGAAAATGGAGCAGAGATTATCGCAGAAATTAACAAGGCTGTTGATATACCTATTATCTCAGAAAAGACAGAAGCAAAAATACTGGAAGCTCTATGGAAGGTTATTAAAAGTGTATTACTCAAAAAGATTGGTATATAGTGCCAAGATTAGGCAAAAGAAGTAAGTCACGTTTAGAAGGTGTTGATAAAAGGTTGGTTCATCTTCTTGAAGAAGTAGTTAAATACTTTGACATTACTGTTATAGAAGGATTAAGAAGCCAAGAAAGACAGAATCAACTTGTTGCTGAAGGAAAAAGTAAGACAAAGTTCGGAAAGCACGTACAAGGACTTGCAGTAGACATAGCACCTTACCCAATAGATTGGAAAGCCAGAGATGACTTTCATTACCTAGGAGGATGGGTGTTATCTACAGCAAATAAATTAGGATATAAGGTACGTTGGGGGGGCGACTGGAATGCCAGTTCGCAGTTCAAAGGGCAAAGAACCACTAAGGACAATCGTTTCGATGACTTAGTTCACTTTGAATTATTAGACTAATGAGGAACTATGAAGATAAAAGAAAGAGTAGTCGTCTTCCCAGATGTACATTACCCACATCAAGACGAAAAAGCATTTAGATGTGCATTAAATGTCATCAAGGAATTAAAGCCTACAGGCTTTTTACTGTTAGGAGATTTCGTTGAAGGGTCTTCTGTCAGTCATTGGCAATGGAGTAAGAAAAAACGCCCACCTCTTGAGTACCAACTTCCGTTTATTGATAAAGAAATTGAAGCTGGAAACGTTGGTCTCGATAGGATTGATGAGGTATTGGACAAAGTTAAGTGCAGAAAAAAACAGTACGCTCAAGGAAACCATGAAAAATGGTTCGACCACTTTGTCGAAGAAAACCCATACCTTGAAGATTACCACTCCAGAACTGCATTCAGATTTGATGAACGTGGATACGAGTGGCATGACTATGGTGAAGTCTTTAAAGTGTTCGGAAGCAAGTTATACGCTTACCACGGAGGACACTTTATGGGAGTTGCCCATGCAAGAACTCACGCCTTACAAATGGGATGCAACATCATCTATGGTCACACACACGACAGCCAAAAAGCAGTCATCACCCACATTAGTGGGCCACACATGGCATATTCAATGGGATGTTTAGCCAATATGAAAAAGGATTTTCTTAAAGGCAGACCTACAAATTGGACTCATAATGTTGGATTGGTAGATATTTTTACCAATGGAAATTTTAATCTTGTAGTGTTAGATATAAATAATGGCATTACTTCGTATGGAGGAAAAGTAATAAGTGCCTAAACAGTCAAAAACAATGAAGGACTTTAGTGGAGGTATTGCTAAAGGAATTGATTCTTCATCTTTATTAGACAATCAGTTACAAGAATGTGAAAACTTTATAGCTGATGGTTTAGGTAAAATGACTGTTATTCCAAATGAAGGAATTGCTACAGCTAATGAATTACAAACTGAACTGCCAGATGGATTTAAAAAGAATATCCATGCTTGGTCAGCAGATATGAATTTAGCATCTAACATACAAGATACTACCAATATACAAGACCCTACAACTGAAGAAATACGTGAGCCTGTTAGAGCAACACTAGAGCTTTACTTTAGCCCTTTTCAATCAAGTTTAGCTTCCCCAGATACAGACCCTAGATGGTTAGTTATTAAAGATTCAGATAGAGATGAATATATTATTCAAACAGGAGTACCAAACTATAACATACAGTCATCCAGTTTGGCTATCTTTACAGCACAAAGCCCTAAAGCTTGTATTCAAGGATTAACATTAAATGCNCTAGAGCAAATGACGGATAGGCATTATGAAGATTATCGTGATGTNAATTCTTCAGATTATTGGGAAGACTATATTCATTATTCAGATTATAAAAGCCCTAGTATTCCTTGGCATTTTAAAACCATAGACAATTCAGATGTTAGACCAAGTGGAGATGCAGTAATTCCTGTTTCTTTTGAGCCAATAGGNGACAATGGGTTTGAAACAGACAGTACTGAAGCTTATCAAACATCAAGAGATTTTGTTCCAGACCCAGGAGAAAGATTTCCAGCGATATCTAACTTTTGGATTAATGGCCCCAGTAGGTCTTTTGAAGGTACTGGTAATGTATATGAAGATAATTCTGGAAGCCATAATGCAAACTCTAGAGACATATATCTTATGGTTCCAAGTCCAAACCCAAACGATAATGGATATACAAAAGAATACCCTAATAAACAAAGGAATGGTGGTAATTTTAAAATAGGGAAAGTATCTAATGGTGGTTCAAGCTCTGCTGGAAACAATACATTAGAGTTTGGTTTTCAGCCAGAGTCAAATGATGTAGAAGTAAAAGATGAATATATGTATAAGATGGTAATGGAATGGGACTATTGGGGTGAAATGAATATCAATTTTCCAAACGAAGCCCCAGATGGGTACGAAAATTATTGTCATCAACATGGATATTTTCCTCTTAATGTAGGTACACAGTTAGCACAATTTGGTCAGCCTCATTTAAATATTGATGGAACAGATTTTACCTATTATCAATTAGCTGATTTATCTACACAACATGGATTAGAAAGACATCCTATTTGGAAAGGTGGTTTAGGTGCTGATGGAAAAAATTATACTGGTCAAGCTCCAGTAAAAAGGTCTGGTTCTTTTTATTTTATTAAACCTGTTACTAAAAGTTATGGTCAGTTTAGCAAGTGGAAATGGAGTTTATACAATATAAAATCTAATGAAACTGCTTTATACTCTGTAACTATTACGTATTATACAGACCCAGAACAAACAACAGAAGCTAGTATTGTAAAAGAATTCCAAACTATGTTAGGCAATACTGCATCTGAAATTAAAACAGGGCTTTTCTATGAATCAGACAACATTATAACAGGGACAGGAGACCACCAAATAAAGTTTGATGTGTTTGAAGATTCTGTTGAACTATACCAAGATACAGACACATTAAAAGCGTATGGTATTAAAAGCGTTGTACCAGCAAAAACAAATATTCAAATGCATGAAAATGTTTCTTCTGGACAGCGTTATCAACATTTAGTTTCTATAGCCAATGAGGATTCTATGGCTACTGTTTACTCAATGGAAAATGATGTATGGTTAGAGTATCAAATAGATTTAAAATTTATTGAAAGCGACTTTACTGTAGGGCAGTTTAATAGTGGCGTTACAGAAATACCTATCACTTCAAGTACTATACTTGCTCCAGTTGGTGACAATGTACTGGCTGGAAAGCAAATAAGAGGATATGGAATAGAACCTGGGACTAAAGTCGTATCTAATACTGATTCTACTGTTACAATTGATACTCCTACTACTCAAAATAACGAATCTAATAGTAATAAATATTATTACTGGTCAAATGACCAAAACGTAGATTTGTCTTTTGTGGATGCTGAAGGGTATTTATTTATAAGTGATTCAACATTTCATAATAATAATAAGCCACAATGGTTTGGATTTTTGGATTTAAACCACACCTATATGAATGAACAATTTGATAGTGAATCTAATAATTACAATGGCAATAACCCACAGGTTGAAATGGCTGTTGGATTTCACACGGATGATTTATGTCCTTCTCCATATAGAGTAGACCAAAGTAGTGGTCTCTTGGAAGATAAAAACACTCACAGAGTACATGAGAATGAACATTTATTTGAATATTTAGATGGTACTGAAGATGAATCTATTGTTGCAGATAGTGTTAATATAATAGGAACTAAAATTACCCACCCTTTGGGAGTCAATGTTCAGTATTGTTGGATTGATGGAAGAAGTGGAACAGGGGAAAGGTTAGATGGCTCTTTTACAAAGAAAGAACTTACCGAGTTTTATTTTTCTTATAAATACGATGGAGGTTTTACAAGTCAGCCACAACCTTTTTATGACGATGATGGCAATAGCTTTGCATCAGCTCCAACAGAAGATGCTTCAGCTTTAGGTATAAGTATTCAAATGGGCAACCAAATAGTAAGTGGTAAAGGTGATAATGATAGTTGGTCTGGGTTGTCTAGTAAAGATACTGTTCTTAATACAAGGTTAAAAGGTATAGAGATATATGCTAGGTTTACTTATACAGATGCAAACAATCTGTATTTAGTAGCTGAGATTGATTTAAATAAAGGTTGGAAGTCATTTGCTACTGGAACATGGAAACCATTTACTGTTAGAAACTCTAGTTCTGGAACTGTTTATTCTACAACAGGAAGTAGTAATGGTGGTTATGTTAATATTTCAGATGTTATTATATACAAATCAATGCCAACCTTTCAAAGTTTCTTTAATAAATACGAATTAGATTGGGATGCTCCTATTGGATTTACCAAAGTTGGCACAGGGTGGAAAACAGCCTGTGTATTTAATAGAAGAGCTTATTTTGGAAATGTTAGGATTGAAGGTAAAGATGGTTTACTGCATAACTATCCAGATGGAATATTAAAATCTTCATTAGGGAATTGGTCTACTGTTGGTGAGTCTAATTTAATTGAAGCAACTATTAATGATGGAGACGATATTATTGCCTTGCGAGTAGCTGGAAATAAACTGTGTCAATTTAAAAGGTACTCTCTAACTATAATGGGTGTTAAAACGCTTGAAAATGGTCAAAATCGTGAGGAAATAGAGCAAGTCATACATCATGTAGGCTTAGAGAATGATAACCAAATTTGCGACACTCCTTATGGTTTATTTTGGGTAAGTAGAAGTGGTATGTATTTGTTTGATGGAAAGCAATTAACTAAGCTAACTGAAAACAAGCAAGGTAGTACCATAAGTAAAAAGTCATGGGAAAATTTCTATGGTCAGCGTACTCATGTAGGATACGATGCATACTGGAATCAAGTTCACATATGCAAAGATACAGTAAACAACAACAAAAGTTTAATATACAGTTTTAATACCAGAGCTTTTACAGAAACAAACGAAATGTATGGTGGAAATAAAAAGACTGGATTTGTTACAGATAGAGAAGGGCATTTAATGTGGTGTGAACAAGTAGATGTTGGTACAAGAGGTTCTTCTTATTCGCCAAATCAAAACAGAAAGAAAACTAAAATGGCTGAGCAAACTGCTACTGCAATGCCACCAAATGATGCAGTAACCTAATGTCAGTAATATTAAAAACAACAGGGTCTAATCAAAGAGATATAACCAATGGTCAAATTGTGACCAAGTTATATGATTTAGGAGATGTAAGTCTCGTAAAAAAGTTTAGCTCATGTTTGATTACTTACAGAATGTGGGGTGGAGGAGTAAGCCCATTAAAGGTAATGTATCGAATTGATGAGCGTGGGTCTTTTAAAAATTTTAATGTTAAACCAGAAAATGTTCATTCAGCGTATGACAATGGGGCTAGGCTTTGCAGAACTGGTAATAGATTTAAAACTGCTGAGTTTGAATTTGATAATGCCAAAAAAAAGGGGCAAAGAGTTCAGATAAAGATTCAGTACAATACAAATATGGAATCAAGTAGTGGAACGGAAATAGAAAGATTTGAATTATCTGATGTTACTTTCACATATAGACCAATAAATAGGGAGTAGTTATGTCTTACAGGGCAGATGTAGCAAGATATTATAAAGAAGAGGAAAAAGCAGATAGGAGATATCAGCAAATTAATAAGTACGTTGTAGACCCTATGATGGAACATTATGTTGCTCCTAAAATAATGGATGCTTTAAAAAAGAGACAGAAAGGCAACACAGAAAAAGGTTTGTTGAAAGGTGAAATGGAAAAGGCTGTACCAAAGCCAGATGTTTCAGATGCTCCAAAATTTTTTGATGATACAGGTAAATACAATGTACCAGAAGGTATGAACCCATACAGGGCAAGTAACGCCATTGATGCTCCAATTGAAGCCCAAGAAGCTATGGCTGTTGCTGAAGAAGGTGGAGGTTTGTTAACAGGAGCTACTATGTCACAAACAGGTGGTGATTTAGTAGCTGGTCAAATTACAGGAAAACCAGAAGCTATTGGCAAGGGAATTACATTTGCTGGAGACACTCTAGCTAAAGTAAAAGGATTTGGTGATATAGGTGCTGGTTTAAGTAAAGCTGGAGCTAGTGTTAGTGGTGCAAGTGCCAAGGCTGGTACAGCGATATCTACTGCCCTTGCTGGTATGGGGCCAATGGGCTGGGTAGGATTAGGTTTAGTTGGCTTAACTGCTTATGCTGGATATTCTGCAAATAAAGGTGGCAACTATCAAAGAGGTAGTGGCCCAAGGTATGGAGCGTAAGATGAGTTATATCAAAGACTTAGAGAAAAAAGGTCGTCTAGGAGATACTAAAATAAGGCGTATAGATGGCGAACTTCAACACGTTAATAAACAAGAAGCTAGTTGGATTGACAACTATGGGTTATTAGGTGCAGAAATGACCAAAGCTCAAGGCTCACGAACTATTAACCCAGAAACAGGATTAAGAGAAAATATTGCTATACCTTGGTGGGTAGTACCAGCAATGATAGCTAGTGCTGGGGTAGCAACCTCAGATAAAGATGGATGGGGTAGAATTAATCCTGGAAATTGGTTTGGAGGAGCTTTAGGTGAATCAAAACTAGGTAAAGGATGGGACAAGTACGTTGGTCGTGATAGTGCCTTATTTGGTGGTAAATCAAAAGCAAAAAGAAAAGCTTTGTCTGCTATAGATAAACGAATAGCAGAAGTGGAAGGCAGAAAAGAAAATATATACCCAGATGCTATGGACAGTTTTAATGCCTCTAATATGGCAGACTGGGGTCAATTACAAAGGTCTGGTACTGGTCAGTCATTAACAATGGCAAATGACAGCAGTAAAAATTCTAACTGGCAGAATATCATAGCTGGTAATATTCAAAAAACAAATGCCTCTTTTAAAAGTGATATTAACAGAGCTGAAGATAGACTTTGGAAGGCTGAAGACCAGATTGATGAATTAGAAGCAACAAGAGCAGATATAGCATAAAGGAATTATTATGGCACAAACAGATGATGTAGGATTTGATTTAGGGTTATCTTTAATAAATGGCTTATTAAAAGCTAGGGCTAATAAAGAAAGCAGAGAAGATAACCAACAACATGAGCTAGACAAGATAGCTTTGGCAGACAGTCTTAAAGGAATTAAAGATAAACAAAACATAGTAATGGCTGATTCTTTGCAAAGAGTTGGAAGTAAAGAAAACCTTATGTTAGAGGATTCTTTAAATACGGAAGGCATTAAGTTGGCAGATAGATTAGCTGGAGATAGACAAACTGTTAGAGACTCTACATTAAATGAATACAATGTATCTAATAGGGAAGATACTCAAAAATTCCAAAAAGGAAACCAAGCAATTTCGATTTTAACTGCTATGTTACCACAAATGGCTAACACTAAAAATGAAGAAATAGATATTAGCATAATGGAAGGTCAAGATAAATATGACCAAATTAGGTCAAAAGTGGGGCAGTTAGAAGAAGCTAAAAGACAAATGTATAACTGGACTCCAAATCTAAAGAAACTAAATAAACAAACTTTGCAGTTTAGAACTGAAAAAGGGTTTCCGTTTAGTGAGTCTGATATGCTAACTGATTATGAAAATTCTAGAGATGAAATAGAAGGAACAGTTATAGAGGCTTTAAAGCTACCAATGAACAACAGAAAGAGAACAAGCGTAAAAGATTTTATTGACACCATGGTTAAGAGAGCTAATCATAAAGACTTTCTTGATGGAGACTGGGGATTCTTTGGTGGAGATGACCCAGATGGAGGACAAGCAAAGGCAATTAAAGAAGAGTTAGAGATTTGGCAAGACTTATTAAGCGATGAAAAAGGAAGTGCTCGATTTTTAGACGATATGTATGGTATTACACCAGAAGAAAGACTGTTTTATCAAACTTGGGGAAGGCAAAAAAGTGGATTTCGTGGTAACAAAATATTAAATACACAAAAAGCAGAAGCTGAGTTAAAGGAACAGTTAGACACATTAATAGAGCAATCACAATAAATGACACCTTTCCAAACTAGGGAAAAACTCAAACAATATCGCTTTAGACCTCAAAATTTCTCAGCAGAAGAAGAAAGAGAACTAGAGCAATATTCTAGACTGTATGGGTTCGTAAAAGACGACCAAGCCATGGAACTACCAGATAGGGTAGTAAATAGTGGCATTCTATCTCAATTCACATCTGGATTAACTGAAGGTGCTTTGGGGCCAATTGCTATGGGTGGTTGGGCTGAAGACCCTCAAGATGAATTCCAACATATGGCGTATAGTGCTGGTCATTTACTTGGCTTTGCATTGCCTATGCTTGGTAGTGTAGTTACTGGTGGTGGCTCACTCGCATTAAGACTAGGTGCTGGTGCTAGTAAAATTGGTTTATCTAAAGTGGGAGCTGGTATAGGGGCAGTTGGAAAAGGAGCACAAGCAGTTGGTGGAGTAATTAAGAAAACAAAATCAGTTCCTTTGTACGCTGGTGATTTAGCTAGGGATAAAGCCAGAGATATAATGGCTAAAGCTGGATGGGAAGCTGGTAAATATTTACAAAAAAAGGGAGCACCTACTTTAAGTGCCAAGTTGTATGATTCTGCATGGCAAGGTGCTCATTTAGCTGTAGCTAGTGGCGTAAGTGGATTGTGGAATGGAGTTGATGACGAACTAGATAACCTTATTTTTGGCATGGTATCTGGTGGTCTATTTGGTGGTCTAGGAAACTTTATCAATACTGGTAAAATGTTGGTACATCCTAATCCTAAAATATCACAAGCTGGTAAATCTAGAATGTGGAAATACGCTCAAGAAGCTCAAGAAACTCTGTATAAAAACCAAGGAGCTATTATATCTGGAGCTTTAGGTGCTGGATTCCAAGGTGGATATGCACATTTACAAGGTGCTCCGACAGTTACTCAAATATATGAATTACTATTGGGTGGTTTCTTTGGAGCAACTACTCATGGCGTTGCACAGGCACAAGCATCAAAATACTTTAATAAATTCAACGAAAAAGACGAACATGGATTTAAGTATGACATAACTGACATGAGAAAGATGGAAAAAGACGATGATTACATCAATATGTCTCCAGATGCTCAAGATTTAGTTAGAAAAGCTTTTGTAAATCATGTAGGTGAAATGTGGGATAGAGATATTGTTAATAGAACAGTAGACCCAGAAAACCAAGAATCTATAGGGGCTTTATTTTTAGCAAGTAGAATTAGTAAGGGTTATGAAAAAGCTAGAGATAGACAATTTAAAGAAGTTGATAAAATTAAAAGTGCTGACCCATTTGAAGAAGCAAAATTAAAAGCTGAAGCCCTTGATGTGATACCTAAAAGACATAAAAGGCAACAAGCAACTGGATGGGTAGTAGAGAGCGTTTTAAGACAAGTAAGTGCATCAGATAAAGATAATAAACCATTGGATTCCAAAGTAAAGACTTATGGGATAAGCTTACACCAGAATCTAAAGTAGAAGTAAGAGGTGGTAGCGTTGAGCCATTAGAAAAAGCAATCATTGATTACTTCAGAGATATACCAGATAAAAAAATTAATGTTACTGTTAACGATATAAAAATAGCAGAAAATAAATTGATAGGAGACCAACGTGAAGCTGTTGTTGCTCCATTCTACATGAAGTTTTTTAATCAAATGCAGAAAGCAAATACTAGGCATGAGCCAGATGCTGTGTTGAAGCATATGATTGATTCATTTAAATCTATTGAAGAAACTGGGTTGAAAGATGTACCTGTAGAAGACCTAGTAAATACCTATAAAGAAAGCTTTGCTAAATCAGAATTTAGTGATTTGACTTTTACTCCAGAAATGGAAGGCACATTAATTCAGTTATATACAAGGTTATCACAAGGTCGTGTAACACCATATCTNTCATTAAACAACAAGAGAGGNAANGTNACAAAGGTTAGGGGATGGAATTTACTTAAACGAAAGAAAACATCTAGAGAACCTAAAACTGGTGATGAAGTCATGCACCAAGACATTTGGGGTGATAAAATACAGATTATTGAATTTTCTGAGTTTATGGATACCAANGGAAAGAATTACGTAGAGTATACTCCATATGATAAAGTAGATGGTATTCCTGTTATGGATGGCGATGCATGGACAAGAATAATGCAACATTTAGATAGGCAAGGGTATTACCTAAAGATTCCTAAGAAAGATGGTGGTGTAGAAAAGTCATATCCTATTCATCCAGAAACTAGCAAGATGACATTTAAGAAAATGATAGACCAAGTGTATNACAAGATACAGAAGAAAAGAAAGAAGGGTGACTTTGTTATATCTAAAGGTTTGCTAAAGAAATACATAGAGAAAGANTACGATGTATGGCTAGAAACAATGGGNTTAGACCCTTACTTAGANAGTAGTGGTGAATATAGAGATTTGCACGAAAAAGCATTCCTNTCNAACTATTTATATGAAAAAGAATGGAACTTTAATAAGGCTATAGATAGNGTAAAACGTGAGTCTTTGATTTCTTCTAGAGCGTTCTGGCAAACATCTAAAGAGTCATTTAAAGACCTAACAGATGGTACAGACGAAATCAATATGATTATTGTAGACAACGAGTCTGGTCATAAATCCTGGCTAAGTAAAAAACTAGCTAAGTATTTAACTACACAGCAAAAAGAACCAGAAACATACTGGACAAGAGACAAAGATGGTAAGCCAATTGAGGAAGCATGGGGTAGTAAAGTAGATGGTTGGATAGTTATGCATTCCGATTTGTATAAGCAGTTTATTAAATCAAGTGGTTTTTCTGGTACACAAATGTCTCATTTAAAACCATCTGTAGCTGTTAAAATGCCAGATGGTAGCTTATTCTTAGTAAAAGGTGGCGTACATCCATCACGCCTTGGATATGATAAATCNATGTTAAAGCCAAATACTATGATTATGTCTACATCTGCTGTGAAATCTTTTCCTACTGGAACAAAGGTATTTACTGGACAAGCTAATAAGAAAGGAAAATACAGTATTAAAGATGAAGCTGGTAAACCTTGGAATGGTGAAGCATCTGTAAAAATGAACATCGAAGATTTCAGAGTAAACTTTGGTGTATATGGAGATAACCATTCTGGAAAGCCTGTTACTATCAAAAAACAAATGCATTCATTCTTTGATGCAATTACAATGTCTAATGCTGGGTTTAGGTCATTCATGGATGCGATACATGATAAGGTATTAAATGGGACTGAAATAGCAAATACTTATGTAGAGGCTTTGGCAAAAGACCCTAATGCTATTAAACCAGATAATTTTAAAATAACAGATATTAGCGATACTCATTTTATAGACATAATTAACGATATAGACCACCCATTACATAAAGATTTAAACCTTGAGATATTCAATAAAATCAAGCACTTAGAGACCATTGAGGAATTTGCTGGAACCCAAATGTACGAGGCTGTAAAAGACTATGCTAATAATTTTGAGACTTGGTACAGAAGTACTGGTTATCATCCTTTATCTGGAGTAATTAACCATAACTTATACAACCAAACAGTACATTTATATAGATTAAACAGATTTACTAAGCCAGAATGGAAAAACTCTGGTTCTGGTTGGGTTGCTGGTGTAGACCCTATCATGGAAGCTGTTACNAAAGGTATNAAAGAAAACGCTACATATGAGTTTTATCAAGATGGTAAATCAAAAAAATTAAAAGTAGGTCATTTTAAACTAGGCCATAGCCATGGCGAAATGAAAATTGATTGGGTAGCAAACAAAAGAACTACCTTAAAGAATGCATGGAATGAATATAANAATGCTTTAAAAGGGTTAAATCCAGATGGTGCTAAANCCAATATAACACCTCAAGACATAGGTCAAATGAGACAGAAATTATTAATGGCTGTAATGAGAGTACCAGCTAATGCCATATCTGGAACAAGAGGGTTGTTATTTGATGGATTTGTAGATAACGATGTAGCTGTTAACGATACTGATACTATGGCTGATTGGGGTGTTTATATGAGAGGTAGAGACCATTTCTACATTGATGGAGCTGATGTAGATGGTGATAAAACATTCTTTTACCAAGGATTACCTCATCAGTATATGAATGACCTTATTAAAAACGATGACTTCTTAGAGAGATATGAAGGCAAGAAAGCATTTTTGTTTGAAAATAAGGCTGAAAAACTCAACGAAGATTTTTTAAGTACAACAAGTACTGCCTTAACTGAGGCTAAAACTGGAGTTAAGGAGATATGGTCTGGGTTTCAAGATGGAGCAGACATTGGTGGTATTCTAGCTGGATTAGAATTAAAGCTAAAAACAAAAGGACATATACCTAAAGGATATCGAACTGATTCTGGCAATAAACCAGAGTATAAAAAATTCGGAGCTATTGAAAATAAGTCTCGTGAATACAAAGAAAGAACTGAATTGAATGCTAAGCTTACAGATGGAACTGTAATATTTGCTAACGATATGAATTCTAAAGGTACAAAAGCTACNTTGTTTTATTTAAAGAAACATGATAAACCAGTTATTATAAATCCTAACCCAGCAGAATTAACTAAATGGGCTAAACAAAATAATATAGAACGTTTAAATGTTGCTGGTAATCGAAGCCAAGACAAAAGTGAAGTACAGAAAACTTTAACAGATGCATTAGGTGAAAGAAAATTGGCTGTTAGTGATTACAATTATATTCACAATAATCCATTAGGACAATGGAGTCCAGGTGCTTTACGAAAAGCTGGTCAAAGTTCTTATGAGGGTAAGCAAGGATTAGGATTGGTAGTAAATGCCAAGTCTTTCTTAAATGTTGCTCTAGCTGATATTATACAAAACAAGAATGGCATAGTAGATTTAGAAGTTGTAGATAAGTTTGGTAGAGTAGAAGGGTATTTAAAAGGTAAGACAAGTCTAGAGCAATTAAATAGTGAAAAAGGTTATTATGTAATGGGTACTGAAGCACACAGTAGAACTGCTGATAGTGCTAGTTATTTCTCNATGGCTAATGCCTATCAAATGACTGAAATTGTATTTAGGTCTGCTTTTGAAAAGGGATTGTATTTTAAATCTGTAGATGGCTACACAGAAAAAGCCAGTATTCAACACNTATACAATAGTAGAGCGTATAAACACCTATCTGATTTAAATAGAAAGCTTTATGGGTATGATTATCANAANATGAAGCCTTGGTCTGTACAAGCTGTGAATGAAGCTGTAAGAGGATTTAAAACTGAACCACAAGGCATTAGNTCTATAACAGATATTGCCCATAAAATGGCTCAGAATGAAATAAATACAGACCCTATGAGGCATATTAATCACAATACATTAGGTAAAAACATATCATTAGTAAATCAAATAATGAATAACCCTAAAGTATTGGAATATATAGCTAGGCAAAACCTACAAGTAAGACCTTTGTATTATTCAATNGACTACAATGCTATTTACGAACAGATGGAAAGGTTTAAAAACTTTAGGTCATACGAATCTTTTACAGATACAGAAGGTGGACGATTAAAAAGGATGCCAGATAAGGTTGAAGATATCACAAAAGCTGATAGAAAACCTTATATAGACTTTATATGGGAAGGCATTAACAAAGGTTTTGAAAAACGTTTAGGTAAAGAAGGCATAGAAATACAAAGAGTATTCGATGGAATGTTTACAGATGCTAGAAGAGGTGAGTTAGGAAAGAATAAAGACTTACCTATAATGAGATACAGATATGAACAAGAACTAGCATATAAAATTAATGATACTATGGACATTTGGAGTGCCTTAGTACTAGAAAATACAGGTAAAAAATTAAAACAGTCTATGACTGATGCTGGATTAGAAGTAGGAAAAACAAAAAGAACTACCAGTTTACCTGTGGCAGATATCGTGAGAATAGCTAGGCAATTAAATGAAGGTAAAGACATTACTTTAGCTACAGATGTAAGGATAGTTAATAAATTTGCTGTTGAAGTAGATAAAGCTAGACAAGAAATAGCCAAGAATGGTGTTGCTAGAATAGAATCTAGAGTTGAAAATCAATGGACATCGTTTAGAGACATTATATCACAATTAGCAGAGAATACAAAAATACGATTTAAGGATGAATTTAGAAANAGAGACAAACCAGCATTTGAATCTCAAGCAGATGCTGAAGAATCTATTTCTAAAAGTGTGCAAGAGATAAGTGACAGGGCAAAAGACTTAGGAATAGACCCTAAGATAGCTGTTGAATATTATTACAATCATTTATTAAGCAGTTTATCGCCTCAACCTACTCGAAAAGATACGAATGCTAAGCATTGGGATAATCGTATTGAGTTAGCAAAGAGCAGAGGGCAGTATAGTGAAGCAGAAGCTTTACGCCATGCTAAAAAAGAATGGTCTGATAACTGGGAAAATACCAATACTCCAGTATTTGTATGGGGATTAGAAGCAATACCAAATAGTGT
>JGI25127J35165_1000237_pt1 | contig 17954 bp, 7 predicted proteins | sample ETNvirenome_2_30_FD_35165 | JGI IMG/M metagenome (IMG submission 35165) | reverse complement strand
ATTTCCAGAAGTCACATATCTTCCTGCACCACCCCCAATGAAAGTATTATTACTACCACTTGAAAGTCTTCTTCCAGTGTAATGACCCATCACCATATTTGACGAACCTGTGACAGCGTTAAGTGTCATTACTTGGAAACCAAAGCCGACGTTGTTGGAACCACTTGTTACCTTGAAACCTGCTTGATCACCGATCAGAACATTACGTTCACCGCTACCGAGACAACAACCTGCCTTTCTACCTATCGCAATGTTCATACTACCGTGATTACAGTAACCTGCATACTTACCGATGAAGACGTTGCAATTCTGATCATCTCCACAGTATCCAGCACAGTCACCTATCATTACGTTGCTAGAACCTGTTTCGTTGAAGTAACCTGCCTTTCTCTGTGCTAGGAAGTTGGTGTTTCCAGAATGGTTGCAAGTACCAACATAACATCCTAAGTAGATGTTTGCTGATCCTCCTGAATGTGCAAAACCAGCACCTCTACCGATCGCTACATTACCCTCACTTGTGCCCATATCAGCAGCACCAAACATCGCACAATCACCAATCGCAATGTTGAAACTATTGGCAGCTAAATCATCTTGGAATCGAGTCTTTCTTCCAATTGCTATATTTGCACCACCTTTGCCACAGCATTGTGAGAGTTGTCCAATGCTAATATTATCGGAAGAGGTTTCATTTGCATATCCAGCACATTGTCCAATCGATACATTGTGGCAACCCGTCGTGTTGAATTTACCAGCTTGATATCCAAGTGATGTATTATGACATCCCGAAGTGTTGCAGAATGAAGCAGAATGTCCAATAACTTGGTTATGAGAACCCTCACTTTCTCTTAATGCACTATAACCAGCAGCAAAGTTATGTCCACCATTGGTGTCATGACATCTCAATGCACATTCACCCAAAGCAACGTTACCTACACCGCAAGTATTCAGAGCGAGTGCACAGTATCCTATTGCGACATTGTTGTTACCAGATACATTACATCTTATTGCCGCATGTCCAATGGCAACGTTGCCAGAACCAGTGAGGTTTTCGTGCATTGCGAGGTATCCACCGGCAAAGTTACTACCACCAGTAACACTTTTCGCCAAGGCACTATTTCCAAATGCCATATTATTTGATCCTGTGCTGTTTGCAGCACCAGCATATCTTCCTAAAATAACGTTATTAACACCACCTGCACGTTGATTAAAGGCATTAAAACCAATCGCAATGTTACAGGCACCACCAGTCGGACTATCTGGGCAAGCATGATTCCCAACTTTTCCTGCATTATATCCACCATAGAAATTGTAAGCGGAACCAGCACCCTTGGCATAACGACCAGCATGACCACCTATGAAGGTATTTCCATCACCATCAGTATTACACATACCTGCAAAAGCACCCACCGCAGTTAATGTACCACCAGTGGCATTAGCATTTTGACCAGCTTTTTCACCGATTGCAATTGAAAGAACAGCACCTGTGGCATTTTCTCCTGCACAAGATCCTAAAAAGATATTATTAGAACAAGTATTTAAACTTTTTCCTGCACAATGACCTATTATTATATTTTTACAAGCATCGGTGGATGCAGGAGTGATTGCAATACCTGCCTGACAACCCATGACGATGTTTAAATCATCATCACCACAATATGACTTAGCAGCAACACTTAGAGTGGCAAGCATGTTGACAGTTTTGATTGTTCCAAATCTACAACCATCATTACCCAAATTAATAGAACAATCAGAAGTCGGAAATACACTATTCACTAATAATTTTCCATGTAACCTTATCTCTCTTCCTAGACCAGCACCAGTTTGAGAACCGACTATGTTTAATCCAGATCCAAATAAAGCAGTTCCAATTTTTCCATCATCAGTATTAACTTCATTATTATTTTGGAATCTTACATGTGTTCCTGAATTTAAAAGGAATTGATTTGCTGATTTGTCATGCTTGATACCATTACCATTTGCCACTTCAAAAGTAACATCGTTTTCAAATGCAGTAGTTCCATTTACAGATAAGTTAGTATCATTTAATAATTGGAAACTATCACTTCTAAATCTTGCAGTGATTGTTTGAGAACCTGCTTTAATATGTGCAAATTCAATGATACCATCTGAACTATCATTACTTGCATCTAATATCTTACCTGTTATCTTCGCATAAGTTCTTTGAACACCTGTATCACTCTCCCCTTGGAATTTAATTTGTCCAAGATAATCTGCGTCAGCAGGAGATGAACTATTTCGATAGAAATTTAGGATCGGTCCAGAAGCAGGACCAGCATCAGTGTTTGTTAATGTAAGATCAGAAGTAATACCAACTGCATTTTGGAATGTTGAAACACCAGATACATTTAAGTCAGTAGAATCTAATTGTCCAAATACAGTAGCACCGATGCCTGATGTAGAAAAACGTTTTATATTATCATTATATAATTCAACGGCTCCATCTGGAATAAATTTTGCTATGACCTCACTTAAATTTGCCTTCGTTATATTAAATGAATTACTGCTAGTTAATAAATCAAGAGTAAAAGATCCAATACCATGTTGTCTAGCCATGGTTCTGGCACCATCGTGATTTATTGTGAAATCTCCTGTGGCTAAATCTCCCAATCTTACAAAAGTGTCATCAGGTAAATGGACATCATCATTAAATGTTGATATACCAGTAATTAATGTATCACCAGCCACATGAAGTTTCGATGTAGGAATTGTGGTACCAATACCGACGAGTTCTCCTGCACCACGAGGAGCAAGTTGAATTGTACCATCAGCATTAATATCGACACTAGGCAATCCAGTAATATCGTTGACTGAAAAAATAGAACCTGACGATAGATTATTTGTGATAGAAAATAATTGACCTTCACTACCTTCTACGTTGAAAGCAGTTACAGAAGATCCTACGTTTACATCTAATTTTGCACTTGGAATTGTTGTACCAATTCCAACATTATTTAAAAATGCAGATACTCCGGTAAACGTAGATACACCAGATACTTTTAATTGAGCAAGTGTTGAACCACCAGATACATTTGCACCACTAGAAACATCTAATCCACCTGTAATATCAAATCCACTTGCACTGGTTTCTGCTCTGATGCCACCATCGTAATATAATTGAACACCTCCATTTAAATTGAAGTATGCTGATGCTTCATTATTATTTGTTTGAATGTATACAGATTGTCCTTTAATATAAAGTGGTTTATTTTGAGCAAATTGTATTGCGTTTGTTCCATCACTGTAAATTTTTAAGTCTGGACTTGCAGCAGTATTTCCAAATTTTGCTTCTTTATTATCAGGTAAAAATATTCCTTCCCTTGCTGTAACTAGTCCAACTGAATCTATATTCGTTACGTCTTCGTATGTTAGTGTTCCACCGATTGATACGTTTCCTGTGAAAGTTCCATCTACTCCACTAATATTACCAGAGGCAATTACGTCTCCCGTGATATCAATACCCGCACCAACGTCTAAATTTCCAAGTATATCAACGTGACCATCAGCATTTACGTTTACTCTATGTGCTCCGTTTGTAATATCGTATATAATGAACTGACCATCATTATTCGTAATTCTGTAATCACTATTATGGTTAGTATCTTCCAAGGTAAGACTTGGATATGCACTTCTTACATTTACATTAGCACCAGTAATAGTTCCCGTTGCATCAATGTCACCACCAGCCACTAAATTACCAGATGCATTTACAGTGCCAGCAAATGTAGAAACACCTAATACATTGACACCAGTTGAATTTAAATCAACCGTGGTAACAATACCAGAGATATTTGTATTATCTAATTCTGTATGACCATCTACATCTAAATCTCCATTTAAATCTGAGTTACCATCTACGACTAAACCACCAGTAATCGAAGCGTCACCACTTACATTCAATCCATTGGCAGTAACCACACCCACTACCATTTGATCACCTATCAAATGTAATTTTGAAGTTGGATTTGTTGTACCAATACCAACTAACTCACCCATACCATTAGGAGCAAGTTGAATTGTACCATCAGCGTCAACATCTATACTTGCTAATCCAGTGATATCATTAACTGCAAAGATTGAACCTGATGATAAATTATTTGTAACTGAGAATAGTTGTCCTTCGTTTCCTTCAATATTAAATGCTGTTACTGATGATCCAACATTGACATCTAATTGTGCGTTTGGATTTGTAGTTCCAATTCCAACCTTTGATAAGGTGTGAATACCTACATCTGTTTGTGAAAATAAACCTGCTGCGTTGCCACCACCAGAAATTGCGGCAGTAGAGATGGTAGTAATTCTACCATTCGCATCGACAGTAATGACAGGTGTATTAGTGGAATTACCATAAGTAGCAGCAGATGCTCCGGTCAATGCAGTTAAGTTAGCACCAGAACCAATAAATGAAGTTGCAGTTACAACACCTGAAATTTTTGCATCACCACCCACATCCAATTTACTTGTAGGAGAGGTATTATTAATACCAAAATTACCATCTGTATGAATTCTTGCTTTCTCAACTCCACCAATATCAAGTTGTAATGCTGCACCACTACTAGGAGTGATTCTATTTACAAGAATGGCATTTGCAGCAGGATTATATGCAAGACTATTGTGATCTACTTGAAGAGTATGATGTTGATTTCCTGTACCTGTTGAATCTAAGAATGTAATATTATAAAAATTACTATCATCCTCGGATTCATCAACATAAACTTTAGTTGCACCCGTTGCTATACCAGAGAATGAAGTTGCAGTTACGATACCAGATACATTTAATCCAGATTTATTAAAGTCAGCAATATTCGAGGTGTCAATTCTAAATGACATAGTGTCAGTTGTATGAGCATAACTAATTCCACCTATATCACTATCAGCAGGTTTTCCAAAATCTAAGAATGAAGTGCCGGAGCTTGATTGAGGTATGATCTGAAATCTAGTGTTGTTCCTCACTTGGATTTGACCAAGTTGAACTTCCATTCTCAAGGTCCCACCACTATCTAATCTTAAAGCGTTATTAACAAAACTTATACCAGAGGTGCCTGTATTTCCCTGATGTAATATAGAATCTGCAACGTATATGCTACTAGAAAATGTCGATATACCAGCAAAGGTTGCCTGTCCGTTTGTTTCAATTGTGACACCAGCACCAACTTCAATACCTTTTGAAGTTGTTAATAATCTCTCTGAATTATTATGATATAATGTAACGGCTCCTGTATTATCAAGAGCTCTAAGATATGTTTCGTTTCCTGAAGTATTTTGTAAATAGAGAGAATTAGATAAAATAGATAAGTTACCCGTTCCAGCATCTTGTATAAGAGAGTGATTTCCATTATGTACGATTATTAAATCATTTGAATCACCAAAAGTTAAATCAGCATTATCTGCAAAATTTAATCTATTAACGGATCTATCAAAAGTTATATCTCTTCCTGCTGTTGCACCATCAAATTTTACATCCTCACTAAATGTTGTGACACCACTTACAGCTAAATCACCATTAACATCTAATTTCGCTCCTGGAGTAGTATTATTAATACCAATTTTACCATCTTGAAGAATTGTGATTGCCTCAAATTGAGTTCCTGCTTGATTGTCTGCGAAGAGTGAAAAACTATTATTATTTTGACTTCTTGATCCCATATATTTCAATGAGAATCCGTGGGATGAATCATCAGATTCCCCATCATGGTTATCACTCGCACCATCAACTCGAATTAAAGTGAAATCATGATCTGAATCACCAGCACCCATACGTATTGCTGTTCCACCACTATCACTCACAAGACGTATAGTTGATGATGATTCACCTAAATCCAAAGTATAAGCAGCAGCTACATTTGCATTACCACCTAATCTTATCTTTCCATCACTCCCAATTCGAATTCTTGGTGTCGATGCAGTGCCACCATCTGCGGTGGTAGCAAGTACTAAACGACCAGGCATATCATTTGCGCCTGGTGTTCCATCAACATGAGCAGATATCGTAGCACCATAGTTATCAAAATCAACTCCATCAGAACCATAAAATCTTATCTTTCCAAATTCATCACCATCTTGAAGAATTGTATGACCTCCTATTGTGCCACTTCTTGAATGTGCAAGTATAAGACTTGCACCTGATGCAGAATTTTGAAATCTCTGTTGTGCAACTCCTGAAGTTGCAAAATCTCCTCCAGATATTTGCAATTTAAAATTAGTAGAACCATATGTTTCAGTTGCAGTATGTCCTATTAATAATCTACCACCCGAATCAATGCGAAGTCTTTCAGTTGAGTCACCAGAATTAGGTCTTGTATAGAATGCTAACGATCCAGCATTTTGCCCCGTAGCCTCTGTGAGTCCTTTAATCGCACCTCTAACAACTGTGCTAGTTGTTCCTTTTTTAGAAACAAATGCAAGACTACCACCATTTCCTATGGCATCAGCAGTAGAATCGTAAATTGCTGTATTAACAAGCACACCACCATAACTCTCTGGTTCACTACCAAGCCATGTTGGTGGGAAATTTGTTGGTAAACTTGATTGGTGATTTGATGGTAGAAGAGTGAAATTTTGTATTAGTCTACCAGTCGAATGAATTCTTAATCTTTCTACAACACTTTCAAATGAAATTGTATTATTAGCAGGGAATCTTATCTTTGCATAAGAATTACCAGTATGAACTATACTATCTGCAACATTTACGTCTCCACTAAATGTTGAAACACCAGAAGTTACTGCTAATCCATTTGCTGTAAGAATACCTACGACCGCAGCACCATCTGTCTTTGTAAGGAATTTAGGATTACTATTAAAACGTAAAGTAGCTGCACCATCAGCATCAAAAGAGGCAACATCGGCAGAATTTGCAGAATTTCTTATATTAATATAATCTGATTCTAAATTTAATGCACCACCATTTGTTATCAATCTTAAAAACTGACCTGCTGCTGTTTGTTCAATAATAGCGTTGTTAGAAGAAGATGTGTTTTGATACATCTGGAAACCAAAGCTTCCAAATTTTACTTTTTTATCGTTCGGTAAGTTTACATCATCAGAGAATGTTGTGACACCAGAGATAATTAATCCACTACCACTGAATTGTGATGCAGTAACAACTCCTGCAAAGTTACCACCAGTTGCGGATACATCATTAAAAGTTCCAATACCAGAACCGATCTCGATATTGCCAGCAGCACTAAAAGATGAAGCATTTAATCTTCCAGTAACTGAATTAAAAGAGAGATTTGCCCCAGCTTTAAGTGATTTATTTCCTGATTGTATAAGTCCACCTGACACTCCTGCATCAACAAACACTGGGAAGACTAATGTATCTGAAGATTCGTCTGTGATTGATACCTGAGTTACAGGTCCACTGAATTGTGATGCAGTGATGATACCTGATGCATTTATATTATTAACTTCAAATCCAGTGGAGTGTAAATTTTGAGAATGGAATTGTATACCTTGTGAGTGTCCGAGTGTTAATGCTGTTCCAACATTTATAGTATCAGTGCTTCCATCAATCGTGGTAGAATTTGAACCAAAAGTTGTGACACCAGTAATTATTGCATCACCAAAAACATGAAGTTTAGATGTAGGAACCGTTGTACCGATACCAACGAGTTCGCCTGTTCCGTGTGGTGCTAGTTGAATTGTACCATCAGCATTGACATCAATACTTGGCATACCACTAACATCATTTACCTCAAAGATAGATCCTGATGTGAGGTTATTTGTGACTAAGAATAATTGTCCCTCACTACCTGCCACATTAATTGCAGTTACAGAAGAACCTACGTTCACATCTAATTGTGAAATTGGATTTGTGGTACCAATACCAACCTTTGATAATGTGTGAATACCTACATCTGTTTGCGCAAAGAAACCAGCACCACCAATACCAGTTAAAGCAGAACCATCACCAACGAATGAAGTTGCAGTAACTACACCACTTATATTAATTCCACCTAATACGGACATATCCTTGAAGATGGATTCAGAGAGAGTGTTAATACCACCACCAACAAAACCTTGTGCAGTAACGATACCTGCAAAATCACCACCAGTTGCGTTTATATCTGTTACATTAAGTAGACCACCACCTGCATGTATAACTTCAACGCCAGTGTTAGTGGTTTTAAATTTGGGTGAATTATTGAAATATAATTCAACATCATTATCTGCGTCACAAACAATATAATTCTTCTGTGATTGCGATCTTAACGCAATATCATTACCGTGTATGAATAAATATCCCGATCCAGAGTGTTGAATAAAAGCACTGGTATTTTGATTGCTTATATTTAATTCGTTACTGTCACCTAAGTTTATTCCTTTTAAATTTGGTACTGATATTCCTTCTCTTGCTGTTATTACTCCTACCGAATCTATATTTGTTACGTCTTCATAAGTTAATGTACCACCAATCGTGACGTTTCCTGTGAATGTCGCCGCTGCACCGCTTACTATATTTCTACTATCATCAATAATAGTAGATCCTGATATCTTAATTGCCATTTAATTACCGTCTTCGTGTAGCACTAGGTATTTTTTAGTATTTATAAACCAAACCTTCCCTTATATGCATGATAGTTTTGTTTAACTTGTGATTCTGTGAGTGCAGCATTATAACCCACAAATAATGACATTGCTCCTACAAAGTGTTCAGAGGTTCCACCTTCATCCCATTCCTGTCCAAGTGAAACTCTGTTTATTGGATTAAACCTTTTTTTTGTATCATCACTATTCATATTTTGTGATCCTACTAATTCAGTGTCAAGATACCAGAAACACTTATTGCTTCCGTAGTCACCAACCATAGTATAAAAATGCCACTCACCTGCTGCCAATTGTTTATGAGTAAAAGTTTTCTCAGTAGAAGATAATGGGTGTCCTCCCGCAAAAACAGCGTTTGATTTGACTTGCCATCTCATTTTATTTGTGCCTGAATTGTGAAATGATAAAAGAACATTTCCCCTTGTACCATCTAGTGTGTAATTTGGTCTACACCATATTTGAAATGTATAATCTTTCTGACGATTTGACCACTCATCTCTAAGGGAATTAATTCTTATCCATTTTGATCCTGAAAGTATTAGTATTCCTTTATTATCTGTGCTAGATGATAAAGTTGTTAAACCATTTCCAGAAGTACGAAAAGTAGCATCATGTTTACCTCTCCCTCCATGTAAATCATACCAATAATTTCCACTACCAGGATAACTTTCTGTACTTGCTGCATCATATAAAAATGCAAGATTATCTTTTATTAAATTTGGTCCTGCAAAACTTGCCATTAGAATTCATACCTCCATTTGTGAGCATGGTAATTTTGTTTAACCTCTGTTCCGGTTAAAACTTTATTATAAATTCGACATATTGCTATTTTACCATNAAAAAATCTATCCTTAAAATTAACGCTGTTTGTATCATCTTTCACACAACCTATAAGTANATTATCAGAATCAAATGGGGAACTAGGAAATCCAATAGTNCCTGTTAATGATGAAGTTGATTTTTGATCTCCATTTAAATATAAAACAAATCCAGAACTACTATCATAAGTTACTATCAGATTATACCAAGTATTATTATCAATACTATCCACACCACTTCCAACTGGACCAGTAAAACCACTACCCATATTAACTCTCACACCCACCTCTTTATCATCATAAAAATTACCAAAAATTATAATAATTTGACGATTTCCACCACCTAAAAGTGCCTGTGAGAGTCTAAAATTAGAAGCACCACTAGCATTTAAATTATCAGCCTTAAACCAAAACTCTACAGTAAAATTATTAGATCCGCTGAATAACGCATCATTAACTTCTCCTGTTAAGGGAACTTTAACATTATCATTCGTCCCATCAAAATCAAAATATCCACCATTGCCAGAGTTATAAGAAGATCCATCGATAGTTGCATTAATACCTTGACCACTTATGTCTGTCCAAGTGGTTCCACTGCCAGGATAACTTTTTGTATTTGCCGCGTCTAGATGTAATGATAAACCATCAGTTATTAAATTAGGTCCTGCTGCACTTGCCATTAGTCCTCTACATCTGGTGTCCAGTCTGTTCCGGAGAGTATTGATAATATTTGTGAATGATTATAAGGTCCTTCTTTATCTGAAATATTTGCAACAAAGTCAGGTTGATCAACATAAGGAGACTCTCCCCACTTGATAAACGTTTTTGTTCCATCCACTGACCTACGTAAAGTATCAGCAGAACTCTCAAAGACTTTTGAGAAGTCCACTTTTGATAATTCCGATGTTGGAATGATTAGGTATGATCGTGATTCAAACATAATATTTTTTTGAATTATTTATAAACCCTTAGGGGTAAAAAAATTACCGGGATTTTTTTTGCCCGATATATGGAATTAAAAGTTCAATTTGGTTTTCCTCAGACTCCAAACCTACTTTTAAGTGCATGATAATTTTGTAAGACCTCACTGTCACTTAGTTGTTTACTATAAACTTTAACGACAGCAATTTTTCCAGCAAATGTTCTATAAACATTATTAATTGCGGTTCTCGATCTACCAATAATACCATTTGTAATAGTGCCATTACGAAAGTTTGCAGAAGTAACTTGACTTCCTTTTACACTTCCATTAATATAAACTTTTGCAGATTTGGTGGCAGATTGAGTTAAACCTGTGAAAGTAGCTACTGCACAAGTCCAAGTATTAGCAGGAATAGCATCAGGGGTATTAATGTTTATATCAGCATCTGCACCTTCAATAAAAAAGTTCACAATTCCATCTCTTCTCTGACCCAAATGTAATTCCCTTTCAATACCAAACCCATTGCCATTACCTTCAAAATATAACATTCCCGTTTGGCTGTGAGTGCTTTGATCATGCTGATACCATACTTCCACAGTCCCTGCATTTGGACAAACATTTTGTGCAAATAATGAAGTTCCCAAAAAACGAGATTGACTTTGATTAAAGTTAAAACATTTTGGTTCAGTGCTTACAAACGATGCTGCATTAGGAGAGGTGCCATTTACAGTATCATTTCCTTTACCACTTAAATCTTTCCAAGTAGTTCCGCTACCAGGATATGATTTTACGTTTCCAGCGTCAACATACAATANAAGATTATCTCTGACGATGTGTGGTGAGTGTGCTAGTGCCATTAGAATCCGAACCTCCCTTTAAGTGCATTAAAGTTTTGTTGAACTTCTGATGATGATAAACATTTTTCATACACCATCGCGGATGACGCTTTCATATCAGACATATGTCCGAGGCTATGAGGAGATCTAGCAATTGCAAATGATTTCATATTCGACTGAAAAGCAGTTGCATTTGTAGTTGTAGATCCTAATTTTTTACCATTATAATATCCAGTAATTAAAGTATTTGAATTACTATATGTCAGACAAAGATTACACCATACATTGGTGTTAACAAGAGGTGTAAAAGTTGTGGCATCTTTTACATCAAATTGACCTCCAGAATTTGCGACTCTCATCTCAAGTCTACCACTAGTAACAAGTCTTAGAATAAAAAAACCATTATTATCACCTGATTGTCTAAAACCAATTAGACCTTTATGAGTTGAATTATTATAATCCCCATCCATCCATATACTTATAGTGGCATCTTTTGTTGTACCAGCTAAATTACCAATCTCGACCGTGGCACTATCATTTGTTCCATCAAAATCAAGATACCCACCAAAATTTGAATTGAAAGTAGGTCCATTATTCAATGTCATATGATGACCTCTACCACTCAAATCTTTCCAAGTGGTTCCACTACCCGGATAACTCTTGGAGTTTCCAGCGTCAACATACAATATAAGATTATCTCTAACAATCGAAGGGTTATATTTTGTACTCACCGTCCAAACCTTCCTTTAAGTGCGATAAAGTTTTGTTTGACTTCTAATTCCGTAAGTGGTCTATTATATACAAAAACACTTGGGACATTGCCAATAAAATGTCTAGATCTTGTGGTGCTGACTCTGGTACCCGATATGTCAAAAATATTACTGTTTGTTCTAAATAAAAAATTTCCGGTTGAGGAATTTCCAACTTCATAAGTTAAAGAAAGTTCTTCTCCGTCCATATACAGTTTATTAAAATTTGATCCACATACCATTGAAACGTAATGATATGTATCATCGTAAAATTTTGATGGATTGGATGTATCATGACGTGCTTTAATTGTTTGATGACTTGTTCCACCGTCATCATCAGAAATTCTAATTGCTGCCTTTGGTTTGGATTGTGCAGCAACGTCGCCAGTAACATTAAATCCTATTGTAAATGGGTTATGTGGAGGTTGGTGTACATTAAGTAATATATTAGTCGCATTTGTACTATATGCTGATGATGGTAATTTAAACCAAATATTCACAGTTCCTACTAAATTTCCTGCCATAGCAGAAGCAAAATTACCATTTCCTATTGCATCATCAGTTCCGTCAAAAGTCAAAGAACCAAAATTGGCACTATCAAATCCAGTGCCATTTAGAAGAGTGAAATCATGACTGTTACCACTTAAATCTTTCCAAGTAGTTCCGCTACCAGGATAACTTTTAGGATTTCCAGCATCAAGTATTAATACAAGTCCAGAACTTACAATATGTGGTGAGTGTATTAATGCCATTAGATTCCAAACCTCCCTTTGAGTGCAAGATAATTTTGGTAAACCTCACTCTGTGATAATGCTTTTGAATATACCGAAAATTGTGCTATATTTCCATTCAAAGTAGAAGCACCACCACTAGTTCCAAATCCAAGATTGAAGTTACTTGATGATGATTTAATTCCATCACAAGAACTTGAATTAAATAAAGCTTTTAGTTCACCATTTACGTAAGTATAAAATTTATTATTTGATGGATCTAAAACCACACATATATTATACCACGGAAGAAGACCATTCATATTTTGTAGAACATTATCTTCTGTTGTGTATCTAAATTCTGCCGCACTATCAGTTATCATCACAGAGAGAACTTTATCTGTTCCTCCTCCGACATCACTACCACCAGTGTTGAGAGCTGTACCAGTCTGCTCAAAATCATACCACAATATAAATGGTGTAGCTGTGAATAATTTAGGATGTGCGATAATTGTATTATCTTCATCATCATGTATTCTCACCCAAATACTAAAACTACAATCTTTATGTTGAGAAATCACAGAATTGATGCTAGTTGAAAATGTTGCATGATCATCTGTACCATCAAAAATAAAACTTACGACTCCATCAGTGCCAGTGTTTATTGCAGCACCATTTACTAATGTTAAATCACGACCATGATGACTTATATCTGTTACTGATGTTCCACTACCAGGATAAGACTTGGTATTTGCTGCATCTACACAAACTTCAAGTTTATCACTTACGATAGATGGATTATAATTAGTTGCCATATCATTCTAATTTCGAAATGCGTTCGCTCAGTATATTTATCTGCTTTTGTTGATCCTTCACAACTTCAATCAACAGACCGATTAAACCATTGTAGTTTACAGTCTTCGGATCACCACCGTGNACAAGTTCAGGTANTATNTTCTCAACCTGATCGGCNATGACACCAAGTGCTGGTTGATTATCTTTCTTCCAGTTGAATGATACACCTTCAATCTGTATGACCTTGGCGATTGGATCATCGATTGGTTTAATGTTAGTCTTCAATCTGATGTCAGAAGTTGCATCAAAGTCAGTTGCAGTTACAACACCTACGACAACTGCATCACCACCAACGTGTAGTCTTGATGTAGGAGTTGTGATACCAATACCAACATTATAGTCACAAGTTCCAACAATCCATCGGTCTTCATGTTGACCAATCGCTAATTGATTCATACCATCAGCAATTGGAAGACATACAGAGTGACCAATACCGATGCTACATGAACCAGTATAGTTACATCCTGCAGCGTATCCAATCAGAACATCAAAATTACCGACTGCTAATGTTCCGGCAGATGAACCAGCACTATGACCAACTAGGACATTATTCTTATACTTAGTTCCAGATCTATTGAATCCAGCACTCTGACCCATCATTATATTGTTATTTCCACAGAGGACATATCCAGCACAGTTACCCATCAAGAGGTTGCCAGATCCTTGAGAAAGTCTACAACCTGCAAAATGTCCGAATATATTATTATGACTACCTGACGTTATTTGTTTTCCTGCATCACGTCCTACAACAGTATTACATCCACCTGTGTTGATTGCACAACCAGCATTATTTCCATACAATGTGTTACCAGAACCAGAACACAATGTCTTACCTGATGCGTTACCAATAACGGTATTAGTATTATTACTTGTAAGAGCACATCCTGCATCTGGACCGATTGCAATGTTAACTACTCCCGTAGTGTGACATTTACCAGCATTGTGACCAATAAGAACACTTCTCTTTCCATCAGTATTACATAAACCAGCACAAGAACCGATGAAGGTATTTTCAGTACCAATACCAGTGTTTGCACCGGCACATGTACCCATAAAGATATTATTAAATGCAGTTGTAATAGCAAATCCAGCAGACTTACCAACTAAAATGTTGTCTGAACCAGTGATGGTATTACCAGCACCTGCACAATGTCCGATTGCGATAGTTGCATTTGCTGTTGTCTGACATCTTGCTGCGTGATGTCCGATTGCAATTGTGCAAGAACCTGTTGTATTATTAATAGCAGCTGCTGTTCCAAAGAATATATTGTAGTTACCAGAGGTATTTCCAGCACCTGCATAGAATCCAAAGAAGTTGTTCTGTTTTCCAGTGATGTTTGACATTCCGGAAACTCCACCGATGAAGTGGTTGTTACTTCCACCAGCGTTAGCATTTCCTGAGAGCAGACCCATAAAGATGTTTGCCTTACCACCAGTGTTTGCAGCACCAGCATTTTTTCCAAAGAAGATGTTGTTAAATCCTGTAGTTAAGCACTTACCAACATTCATTCCAATACCAATATTATTATTAGCACTTGAACTTGCGCTAGATCTACCTGCGTATGGTCCTAAGAATACGTTAGTGTGTCCTGTTGTAATATTAGCACCAGAGAATTTACCGATGTAGATATTATCATCACCTGTTGCACCATCAGTTCCAAGACAAGAACCAGCACCAGCAGATCCACCGATTGAAACGTTATTACTTCCACCTTTCAATCCATATGCAACAGAATTACCAATTGAAACATTTCCATGACCAGTTTGAATACAATAACCTGCCTGATCACCCATCGCAACGTTATGTGATCCACTCATCACGTATAACTGTGCACTTGCACCTACCGCAATATTCTTTATACTTGTACAATTACAGAAATTAGCACCATTACCGATAGATATATTTCTACATCCAGAAATATTACATCCTCCTGCATTTTGACCCAATGAGATGTTGTAAAGACCAGTTCTGTTCTTTTCACCCGCACGGTCACCAACAAATATGTTGTTAGATCCAGTGGTATTTGAACGTCCTGCTTCAAGACCGATAGCGACGTTCCTAGAACCAGTATTTGTACAGTTTGATAATGCGAACCTACCAATCGCGATACTACATTTACCACCACCTGAGGTTGCACCGATTGAAATGTTATCTGCCTCAGTAACATTGTGTCCAGCAGAGTGTCCGATAGATACGTTTCCAGATTTATTGGTGTTAAGGTATCCTGAACATCTACCAATTGCAACGTTGTCAGATCCAGAAGTAGCACATCTGTTTGAACAAGCACCAATACCAATGTTGTCATTACCCCCTGACAAACAGTATGATGACTGTCCACCAACAGCAAAGTTTCTTGCTCCACTGGTTACATATCTTCCAGCACTTGGACCTATGAATGCATTTTGACTACCAGATGTAAGTCTTGATCCTGCACGACTACCCATTATTATGTTATGAGTACCAGTCACATTATTGAAGGCAGCTGTTAGATTACCAATCGCAATGTTGCAAGATCCAGCGTGAAGTTTCTTACCTGCGTCTGCACCAAGCACAACATTATATTCACCTGAACCTAAATCACATCCAGCACAAGAACCGAATATTGCGTTGCAACCTCCACTGGTATCCTGACCTGCTGCGTCACCAACAATTGTATTCAGTGATGCGGTTCCATTCTGACCAGCAAGTCTACCAATTAAGACGTTACAAACACCAGTCGTATTTGCACAACCCGCGAAGGAACCGATGTTTATATTGTGACTAGTGCAAGAACTTGATTTACCTGCACAACATCCTATGAAAATATTACCTAGACCAGAGGTATGAGATAAACCTGCTGCTACACCAAACGCAATATTACCACAACTACCACTTCCACCATTGCCACCATATAGTGCGCAGTCACCGATTGCAAGGTTGAGTTGAGATGCACTCTCATTGTTGTTTTGATTTGCTCTTCTACCAATTGCAATGTTAAGGTTTGCTTTACTACACCTTGATGCATGCTCACCAATCGCGATATTCGAACCACCACAAGTGGAACAATGCATTACCTCCGCACCAAGTGCGATATTACAAAGTCCTGTGGTATTTGATAATCCAGCACCATTACCTAAGTAAAGGTTGTTACAACCAGAAATATTCTCTCTTGCTGCATTATTTCCAATCGCAATGTTGAATGTTCCACTAATATTACATCTCAATGCACCACACTCAATTGCGACGTTTCCTGTACCAGTGGTGTTTTGTTGACCTGTTAGATTTCCTATGAATACATTTCGAGCACCAGTGAGATTACATTTACCTGCTTGATCACCAATCGCGACGTTGCTACTACCAGATGTGTTTTGCTGCAATGTGGCGTATCCACCAGCAAAGTTAGAACCACCACTGATATTACACATACCTGAGGTATTGTTAATGAAGGTGTTCTTACATCCACTGCTGTTTGACATACCAGTGAGTCTACCAAGGAAGACATTGTTATTGGTATTAGATTTTTGATGGCAACCAGATCTGAATCCCATCGCAATGTTACAAGAACCACCAGTGCAACCTTCCACAGTACACCCTGCTTGGAATCCGATTGCTATATTGTATTGTTGATTTATACCATTTTTACCAGCATGAGCTCCTAAGAAGACATTTCCAGCTTGACTACCGCCCTCTTGACCTAACCTATTTCCTGCGCATTGACCAATTATAACTTGCTGACCAGAACCAGCAGAAAGACAACAAGCTGCTCTATTTCCTATAATGACGTTATAACAAGATGTAGCCACACTTCTACCTGCACAACGACCAATTATTATGTTCTCACAATTATTACCGGGTACAGTAAGAGCAAGACCCGCACAAGTACCTGCGATAAAGTTTCCTTTACTATCATTCTGGAATAATCTTGAACCTTCTCCACCACATCCGAAGTAGAAATTAGCACCGACTGTGTTGATACCAGTGATGTCTGTTGATGTGTCCCCAACGATATTTCCGTTTGCGTTTATGTCACCAGCAAATGTTGAGACACCAGATACATTTAATTGTGTTGTAAATAATGTCTCACCTGTGACTGTTGCAATTCCAGCAAAGGTTGAAACACCTGAAGTTACTGCTAATCCATTTGCTGTAAGAATACCTACGACTGCAGCACCAGCNTTTCTGGTGAAGAATTTNAGTGAATTATTTTGATATAATTCAACCGACCCAGTTTTAAATTTAGCTGCAGTATTTGAAATACCAGTGAGAATATCAATACTACCGCTGCTTGTCTGTATATCTAAATTACCATTGCCACCAGTTTTTACAATTTTTGCGTCCTGTGTATTTGAATCGTAGTAAATTTGTAATGGATTACCACTACCAAAATTTAATCTACCAGTAGAACCAGAAGAACTATTTCCTAAATGTACATTTTTGGAGACAAATGTTGTAACACCAGCAACATTTAAATCATCTACTTCAGTCTGTCCATCTACATCTAAGTTTCCATTTGCAGTTATAT
>JGI25127J35165_1000235_pt1 | contig 18074 bp, 3 predicted proteins | sample ETNvirenome_2_30_FD_35165 | JGI IMG/M metagenome (IMG submission 35165) | reverse complement strand
GTTACTAATATATGCTGCCATTATTTAACTAATTAGAATCTATCTTGGAATATTTATAAATCATTTATCCATAATATTTCGAAGAAGAGTTTTTATCTCATTCATATCCTGTTTTAGAGAATCCAAATCACTACGCATACTATCAAATTTTCTTTTCTCCTCTTGTTTTTTTCGAGAGAGATCCATAAATTTATCAAATTCACTTTTATTTTGATTAACAATCGCATAAGAATCCATATCTCTTACAAGAGAAATATCAGATTTAACTTTCAAATATTTTTCCATTACTGAATATCAAAGGATCTAAGTGCAATTGCCCTAAAGTTTTTAATTCTAGGTGGTTTTGCTTGACTAGTTGATGTCATGACAACTTTAATCATAAATCCATTAAATTGTGCAGTATTTTCAGCAGTAAACTTATACTCACTAAAAGTATTGGTGTTTTTATTTGGATTTACAGTTTTATCTGGAGAACCATTAGTATTAAATGGTATGTAAGTTGTATGAGCAGAATCACCATCATTTCTTATTAATTTATAGAATACTCTAATATCTCCCTGTGCTTCTCTGTGTCCATCAAATTGAACTAATAATGAATTTGAAACAAATTCCAAATTAATCATTTTTGTTTCATAAATTGCTGTGTTAGGATCATAACCAGGAATTTTTGGCCCACTAGCAGTTTCAAAATCATCAACTTTACTGTCAACAAGGTTACTTATTAATATAGCATTTGGATTTTCCAAATCAATCACTGGAGAAACATCACTATTGTTAGTTGTTAGTGTTAGTTCTAAAGCAAATGATTTTTGATTACTAAGTATGTTATACTCATTAGTTTTTGAAGCTATTATTCTAGGACTATCAAGATAATTTAATTTATTTAAAGAAACATTTTCGTAACCAAGATCATTAAATGAAGCTTCATTTCCACTCAAGCTTGTTCCAGAGGTTGTTTTAATTCTAGCAGATACATTTGTCCCAGTAGGTGTAATTGAAGTTATTTGTGGGTCAATTACTTCAAAAGGAATATTTTGGGAGACCTGAACTGCACTACCACCACCTGTTTTTGTTGTTTTAAATGTTGGTTGTGTTGAAGCAGTAGAGACTTTTACAAAATAACTATCAAATGTTTTTTCTCTAGGATCAATATCATGTTCTTTGTTGATTTTTTTTAGTGAAATTCCATTAAATTCATACTTGAATACTGATACAGTTGCACTGTGATTTGATTTTAAACTTGAATCAATACCTCTAGTAATAGTTGTTAAATTATTTCCAGAAACACCTTTATATTCAATTATCTCTTTATCAATTAAAATATAACCAGGAAAAGATGCACTAACTGTTTTTCCTTCAAATGTTTCAAAATTAGATCCAGAGGAAACAGTTATTAGAGTGCTATCATCATCTATGTTCTGATTTAATACGGCTGGACTTCCATCTGGATGGAAGTTTACAATTTTAACTTTGTTTGTGCTTGCATGCATTCCATGATTTCTATGATCAAATTTAAGAGTATATCCATCTCTTATAGGATCTGGATTAACTGAAGTAATTTCAGCGTTGATTAAAGTTGTTTGCGATCCAGCTTGAGTAAAATGAACCATATCTGTGGTCGCAACAAAATTATTATTAACTTCATCTAAAACAATTAAGTCTGTTCCACCAATTGATACATGAGATGTAACAACTGCTCTTACTCCAGATCCANTTGCACCAAGTGAGTTCATAAGTAATAAGTCACCAGGAGCATATCCAGACCCACCANTCTGAATATTAACATTACTAGCAGTCACTGCGTTACTTGCAACTGTTACATTTGCAGTNGCACCTTGACCATCTCCAGTTAAGGTTGTAAATCCAATTCCAGTATATGNTCCATCTGTTAGTCCAATACCAGTATTTGATATTATGGTTAACTGACTAGCTCCTGTTTTTATTGGCCCACCAGTTTTAAATATTCTTCCTGTATGTACAACACCACTAATTGTTTGCTGAATCTCATCACCTGGAGTAAGAGTCATTTCAGTCGCTATTCCTAGTTTAACATTAACTCTCTTTGAAAACCCAACGACTGGATTTGTTTTTTGAATTTTACCTAAAGGCAATTCACTATTGTAAAGTAAAAGACTTGATGGGGTATTTGTAACAAATTTAGCCTTGTTAAGTTTAAACTTAAGATCCTCATATTGACTTGGTGTCCAAGTACTATTATTTTGTGATTTGAATAATGATCCAAGAGTTGGTTGAGTACTATTCAATCCTTGAGTAATTAAATCACTTTCACCCATTCTATTAATAAATGCCAAATAACCTAATGTAGCTGGTGCCATCAACACTAAAGCATATTCATATCCACTTTGTAAATAAACTGGGGATTTAAAAGCAAATGTAGTAGCAGCACTACCATCCTCAGATAATTGAACATCTTCTGAATTTATTTTTGTTTCAGCAAAAGGAACAACAGTTTTAGTTGGTGTCCCATCTCTCATTGTTCTAATTTGGACAGTTACTGGAACTGAATCATCTTTTGTTTTGAAAAATAACTCTCCACTAGTTATGAAAATACCATCTTTATAGACCTTTTCATCAACCAAAAATGATTGTGCTAATGGATCATCATCCTCAACTTCAACTACGATCTCCGTAACAACATTTGTTTGAACATCTGTGTCTACGTCTACATTTGTTACCACTTCAGTTCTTTCTTCATTAAATGTTCTTGATATATCAGTTGTTCCGACTTGTTTCCTTTCAATTTGTGGTGTCTTGATTGATAATGTTTGTTCTTGTGTGTTGGTCTGATATCCACTTGCCATGTATTCTGTTTCTGCAGAACTAGAACCAGGATCTAATATACTTGCATTAGTTGCACTTGTTGTTACCCTTACAGTGTTATTACCAGTAGTAAATAAAGGATTTCCTGAAATTTTTGGATCAGGAATATGTAGTGAAAATATTAAATCTCCTTTATCATCACTAAACAGTGCTAAGTCCCCAACAGTTGCTTCTGCTGTTCCTGCTGAATTTACAAGTTTCATTCCCTTTCTGACCCATCCAATGTTATCGATATTATTTTCCAAAGCCAAATCAGCAGTATCGACATTTAATATTTCAATTGTACTTGAATATGCGGTTGGAACTGTTATATTTGGATAAGGTAAAATAGTAACAATATCAGTTGGATTATTATATGTCCCTGATTTATGATTTGGTGATGCTACTCTAAATTTAATACCAGCATTTCCAGAGGTTTCACTATTTGAAGTTTCAACTATATCATTAACTGCAAAAGTTCCTCTATCCATTGAAATTGGAAGATACTTAGGAACTGCGTATTGAGTCAAATCCGTATTTTCCATGAATACATAATATCTTGTATTTGGTTTTACTCTCTTTACACTCACTTCAATATTTCTTGATCTTATGTTATAAAGAACATCAATACCAACAACTTTTGTTCCTAAATCAATAACTTGCTCACTCGCAGATAATTCAAGATTAAATGTTTTTTCTACTCCTGTTTCTTCAAATGTTTGTTGAATTGTATTTTGAATATCAGTAGTAGTGGTGGTAGTAGTAGTGGTGGTAGTAGTGGTAGTGTTTCCCTGTTGATTTACATCAGTATTACTATTGCTGACTGCATTTGAAGAAATAACTTGGCTTCCAATAACTTCTTCTCCAATCAGTGTAGCACTATCTTTTCCATTCCAAGTTTGCTCATGTGAATTCCAGAAACTAGATGCCATTCCACCATTTTCACGATCCTCAACTCCTAGTAATTGTGATATAGCATCGAATGCAGAATCTATTTCAACATTTTGAGGAGTTAGAGGGATTTCTTCAATCCAAAANTCAGAACTAGGAACTAATTCAATTGATCCAACAAAAACATCTACAAGAAATGGATTTAAATTTTCTGTTCGTGTTGCATTTTTTTGATCTATGAATATTACTTCACTGTAGTTTAAAGTTAAGGCAGCTCCACCTCTAACAATATTAGAATCACTAAAATCATTAGCAAACTTATAATCTGCAGTGGTTGGACTTGATTGAGTGGTGACGGTTTCAAATACTAATCCAACATTTCTTTCCGTCGATCTTGGCCTACATTCACTATTATCAATATCGATATCAAATTTAGACTCACCAGTTAAATTGTGAGAATTATGATTTCTAAAATTATCTACAAAGAAACCAGATTTAAATTTATCTAGTCCAGTATTTGGATCTTTAACTGATAAATTCTTAGTATCAGTTTCCAATAATGATAGAGTTGTATAATTCTCTAAATTTTTAATTCTATTTTCAAGACCACCAATGTCTCTCATAGTATATCTTTTATGAGGAACTTTTTTAGTCATTACTTCAGAAGCATGACGAACATAGGGAGGATATTTAATTGTTGCTACCTGAAAAGCACCTTGATTATGCACTGGTGCTTTTGGAACCCTTGATGGTACGCCTTCTTTTATATCAAAAATACCGTCTTTTGTTAGATATAATCTATCTACTCTTCCTTGATAATAGGAGTAATCAACAACAACTGTTTTACCTGAAACTACATTATCAGAATTAGATAAACTAAAATTTCTAGACGCATTTACAAATGGTGATGCACTACTACCAGCTCTATCAAATTGAGCAACTCTTGGTCTAAAATCAAGATAATCTGAGGCCCAACTATCAAACACATATGGTATATCTTTTGAATAATTAAGAGTATTATAACTGTTTACTGTCTCCACATTTCCTGATGTTTCGTTATTTAAAAGATAATCAAATATAATTCTTAACTGACGAGTTGGTTTTTCTGAGTCAACTTTTCTTATGAGTCTAGAAAAATCTGCAAATTCCATTCTTTGACCATTATCTAAATCATAATTTTTAAGTATGTTTCTATCACCAGGTGTTACTCCAGTTATTGTAGCAAAGATGCCAGAGGTCTTTAGAGAGATGTTTTCTCCTATTTCGAATATATTTTCGTTTTCATAAACAAAAGACAACTGAGTCGCTTGTACCACCACTACACGAGCAACTGCACCTGATGTTCCACCAATAAACTGCTCACCAACAACAACATTATTAGTAAAAGTATCAGTCTGATTTGTAACACTAATTAGTGGTAAATCTGGTGAGTTGGTATCATTTGATTCGAGAACTGCTAAAACACGAGTTACTTCTGGAACGTCTAATGATAATTCTTTATCTTGAACTCGTGTTCCGTAAACTGTACTTGTAGATAATCCATCTATAGTTGTTCCTGAACCAACTGATTCTGATCTATTTACAACTAAATCACTACATCTAACCAGAGATTTTTCTTTTGATACTAATTTACTTCTTCTAATTGCCACTAAAAGTTTTGCAGTTCTACTATTATGAGTTCCAGATAAACCAGAGATTGTAACTTGTTTTAATCCTGAATCAACAGTTACCATTGGTTCTAGAAGTTTTTCTACTACATTATTAATTTCTAAAACATAATTTGATGTACTGAATGGTTCAAAGAAAAGATTAGAAGTATCACCAGTGGTAATATCACTGATATTAAATGTAACTGAATTATTAGTAAAAGTTTTACTTATTTTTTTTCTGATGATATAAGAACTATCTAAAACGTTCATTGATGAAATATATCTATCCGCTAATTTTACTCTAAAACCAGGATTATCTGTTTCGTTTAAAGTTGGAATAAGAACCTTTAAATCAGTTGGTGTATTTGCTAGAATATCACCATTACATACTCCAGATACTGTTGCAACTCCCACACATGTGAAATTAGCACCATTTGCGTCAATTGCATTTACTTTTAAAAAACGAGGAACACCTGTATCAGAAGCAGCACTGTAACTAACAATATCACCAATTTTTACAACTGATCTAAAATCTTGAACTGCAGGCCCAGAAATAACTCCATTTGAAGCTACATTGAATTCTGCTGCTATCTTAAATATTTGTTTTTCACGATCTAAAACTGTATTTGCAGCAAATGTCGTACTACCAGCTCCTAATCCGTCAAAACTATGAACTGCTTTAATGTCCTCGAAAGTGTTATCTTCTATTGCAGATACACTATTACCCTCAGTAATACCATTAATAATTAATGGTTCATTAAGTTGAAACTCTCCTGTAACATCAGAAAGAACTAACACAGTTGTGTTGGTTATTGTAGATACTGAATATCCGACTGCTCCACTATATTTTCCTTCTACACGAGTATAAGAACCATAATCAGCGTCAATATTTTTTGTAAGTGTAAGACGTGTGTAAAGTTGAACATCGTAAACTGATAGATTATAAGTTGTAACCGCTACTCCTGTAGCAGTTGTTTGTTTATAATCATAAACTTTTGCAGTTCCAACTCTATCATCTGCATCAAATGCTCCATTAACAGCAGCCTTTTCTTCCGTTAGTCGATTACGCAAAAACTGAACTTGTTTAGTGGTATTGTTTGAAAAATCAATTTCTGGTGAACCAACAATATTTGTTACGTTCAAAGATTTACCCATTCTAATCGGGACACTTTGATTTTCGACTAATTTAGTTGTTCTTGGTTTTAAAACATCAATAGATGATGTAGATATTTTATCTACCTCGTAACCTCTTACATATGCCTTTCCTGAAGAAATTTGCAAACTAATTATATCATCTGCAGGTGTATTTCCATTTTGAGTTTGCTGAGTATCAAAATATATTCCCCTATTGCCAACTCTATCATTTAAAGATTCTCTGACATCTATAGAAAATGGTTTGATATAGTAATCTCCTGATTCATCATAAGTTCTTCTTGCTAACTCTTCTGCAAAAATATTATAATCTGTTTTAGTTACTATTTCTTTTACAATACCATTTTCTACTCTTAATAATTCAACAAAATCATCATCATTATTATCTGTTATGAGTTTTCTATGTAAAGTTGCAGATAATTTAAATCTATCTGCACCTGGTGCAGATTCGTTTGAAAATCCCTTCGCATTATCATACAAATCAGAATTAACAGATGAAGGCCCTACTGTTTCTTCTTTTAGTAAAAATCCAACTCGGTAACTAGGAGTATTTGTGTATTGATCTAATATGACAGTTGAAGAAACATTTTTTACAAAAAATCCACGAATAAAGTAAACACCTTCACTTACAGAAAATGCAGATCCAATTGATGTTGCATCAGAAACTATACACCTAGCAAATTGACTGTTTTCTACAATACTTGTATTTAAATAATTAAAGGTAGAAAGAGTTATTAAGTTTTCTCCATCTAGAAAAACTTTAGTTGTTCCGTCTGTACCTGATTTTGTATACTTAACATATAAGGTATCAAATCCATCAATCGATTCTGATGATGTTAATCTATTAATTACTGTTGCTTCGACTCCTGATGTTTCTCCTTGAATTTTTATATTTGCATCTGCTATAATTTTTGTATAATTACTAACTGGAATGTTTAAAAAATTTGGATCTATTTTTACTGCGTTGTACTGATTATCATACGATGTTCCACCAGGAATTATCATTGCTCCTTCTTTAAAGAAGTGTTGCCCAAATTTTTCAACTTGATTTTGGAGAATAGACTGTAAAGTAGTTAATTCTCTTGCTTGAACTGGAAATCCTGGTTTAAATAGAACTTTTTGATAGTTTTTACTATCGACAAAATCATCAAAATAAGGAGAAACGTTTAAATTAGTATTTTGTGGCATCTTTTTAGAACTCTATTACGATTTTTACTTCTTCTTTTTGTGAAGATGATCTTGATATTGGTGCCCTATTATCAACGTAGATAATATCACCAGAATATTTCTTGATATCTGGATCTGCTTTACCAGACACAAAAGTTTGACTTAAAGCAATGTTTTTTCCACTTGCGATTGAAATTGAGTCATCATTAAAACTACTATTAATAACTAAGTCACCACCAGTTCCTCCAGTAATTGGAGCTGTACTTGTTCCAACAAAATCAAGTTGTTTGTAGGAATAAGCTGCCAGTGTTGAAAAACCAACTGGTTGATAATATTTTAAAATACCAGTGTCTGGATTCCAAGAAGCAACATAAGCAACTGCAGTAGATCCAACCCCAATATTTTGGGTAATGAGAGCATTTGCAGAATATGTAACTGCAGAAGTTGTTGAAACTCCAGCTGCACCATTTGATGTTAAAGCTAAAGCACCTAAACTCGTAGCAGTCGTACTATTTAGAAGTGTAGATCCATTCTTTTCGAGAGGGTTTTTAATTATTCCAACACGAGAAAAATCATTACCTACAACATAATCTGGAGAATCAGTAACATTATTATCATATTTGGAATATAACATAACTCTATATCCACCAAGTTCACGATATATATCGGCACCATGACCACCTTTTGGTGGTATTACAACTTCAAACTGTGGTTGATTTACAGTTGATTCTGGAACTCCAAGTATAATATTGTTTCCATCATCACCAACATATGTGCCTGTTATAAATCTGAGATTTGCATATGTATAATTAGATCCCCCAACAACTGATACGGATTGCACAGCTCCTTGACTGATAACAACTGTTGCTGATCCACCGTTTCCATCTCCACTAATTGGAATTTGTGAAACTGTTCCTCCATCTGTTCCCCCAACACTGATGCCAGTTCCAGAATTTTTAACAACTATAGTTTCAATTTTCCCATCTACAGCAGCGTTTTTTATATTTTCATTTGTTGCATCTCCCCATTTTTTAGGAAGAGGAACATACTTTTCTGTTACGAATTTTACAATATCTGATGGAGATATACTATACAAGTATTTCCATACATAACCATCGGTTCCACCAGATGGTTGTGGGGCAGTATTTGTATGAGTTGGTTCTGTTGTTGATTTTTGTCCCAATTTGTTATCTGGATTAGCCCCATTGTTAATGCAAAGATATACTCTAAACTCTGATGTTACCACATAATAATTCGAAGCATACAAACTTGTAGAATTTGTTTGAGGGGTTAAATTTTCATCAATATAGTCATTTTTTCCAGAATAATTATTTCTATACATGTCATATATTGACCCTGTTTGCCAATTTATTCTTGGAATAATTCTTCTAACATCATCCGAAGTTACTTTTTTTAAAAATAACATACTATCATGATAAAAGTTTTCTTGAGCAAAACTATCGACAGGAGCAGGAACAGGACTTCCCCAATCTGCAAATCCATAGTTTTTAACTTGTGTATTTTCAGGTTTTGGGTGTGCTAAGAAAGTGTAATAGTTATTATTTCCAGTCGTGCCAATACCCACAAAACTGTCTACAAAAGTTTCGGCATTTAATATACGGTACTGGTCAGTGATTATTGCGGGCATTGATACTTACATTTTTTGATTATTTATACCTGTTATGTATAAGAAGTTTTCATAGGTAGAGTTCTTATTACTTGAGCTGAGGTTTCAATTCCAGTTAACCCATTTTGATTATGGAAAGTAAATGACTTTGAATCAAATTTTCTTGAAACATTAATAGAACCCCAACTGTATGTTCCATATTTAAATTTAGTTGTCAAACTTGTTGTATCTATACCCGCAATCGAATCAACGTTTGCAAATATTCTTATCATGGAAGATCCAACAGAAACATAATCTTCAGCAAAATATACATTATCTAGGAAACTATTTCCAACACCTACAGTTTCTGGCCCTGAAGATGTAGTTCTTATTCCAGTAACACCATCACCTATATGGGTGTTCTCAATTACAAAATAGTCGCCAGTGGTAATACCAGATTTTGATACCTTAAAATCCTCAGTGCCATTTGGAGCTCCATCTGGGTCATATATGTCAACATGTGGTATGATTTCAAAAAATAATGCAGGTTTTGTGGTATTGATACCAACAGCACTTGTTCCAATTCCAACCACAATTCCATAATCTCCATTATAAGTAACCTGTTCAATTTTCTCAACAACAGCAGTGGTTCCCAAACCAACTATGTTTATATCATTTTGAGTTTGTCCCAAATTATCAACTTGTTTGAATAACCAAGAATCTTTTACATAAATTTTACCATCAGTTGATGAAATTGATTTTATTATTCCAGTTGTTGGTGCTATTGATGGTTCTAAGTAGTTTCTTTCTTTTGATATACTTACACCATCAATAATTAAGTCTTTTGTTTGTTTTCTCCATACTGTCGGTCTATTAAAGTCAGCGTCAGTTGATATTCCGACTCCAGCATATGTTGTAGTTTCTACGGTATCTGATGCAATTAATTCATAAACCACTCGACTGTCTTGTCCAGACTGTTTTGCTAAAGTGATAACTGATTCATTTCTAATTCCATTAGTAATGCTAGAGTTAACAACACTATCATTAAAGTATTGTAACCTTAATTCATCTCCTGGTTTTATTGTTTCATCAACATCAACTTCAACAAAATCATCAGTTGAAGCAGTATAGAAATACATTTTGAATTTACTTCCAGATTTTGGTGGTTCTCTAAATGTTATTCTAGTTCCACCTTCAAACACGTAATCATTACCTGGTTTTTGTAAGATGTCATTAAGGAAAATTAAAAGATTATTTTGTAAAATTATTCCTGACCCCTCTGCAGCAACTATACTGTAATATTCTTTATTCGTAACTGTTCTAGTTATTAAGAATGATTTTCTAAATCCGTTAAATTGTGCACTAAAATCATCCAGTTCCAATAATTGACCAAAACACCATCCTGCAAATTTATCTTGGAATTTATTTTTTACAGTAATATTAAAAGCACTGGTGCCTATTCCAACTTGAAATGGTAAAGTAGTTAATTGTAGATTATCACCTATTTCATAACCCATTCCACGATCTGCCATATCAAATGATAAAATACTACCTCCAGTTCCAACAACTACATCAATAGTTGCTCCAGATCCATTTCCACCAGATAATGGAATATTCTTATATGGGCTTGGAGGTGCAACAGTAACAAAATTTATTCCTGTAGATATTCCTGTGGATGTATAACCACTACCTGGATTTGTAATTGTGACAGATGTAACTATACCAGCAGTTACAAACGCAGAAATTGCTGCACCAACTCCAGTTGTAGAACTTACAGAGACTAAAGGATTTGATAGATAACCATTACCACCACTAGCTATTCCTACAGACTGAATTGTTCCACCTGCAGAAACAACTGCGGTAAGTATTGCTTTTTTGGGAACTTGATAACCACTTCCAATGCCAACATCAAATTCATTAATTATTCCACCTTTAGGTAAATCTTTATCACTACTATTTCCTGTAAAATCAATTGTTTGTCCAGTTCCAACAATTTGATAATCAGATTTATTGATATCACCCACATCACCGTAAAAAGGTTTTTGGAATATATTATTAATTAATACTGCACCAAAATTAGTATTAATACCAGTTAACTGAACACCACTGGTTGTTAAATTAAATTTATCTGTAACTCCATCAAATCTATCAGATATATCATCTATAATTTTGTTACTACCATAATTTAATCTATAAAATGCTCTACCTGAAAAAGTAGAAAAAGTAACTATACCTGCATTTCCTGTTGGCCCATAAGGTGCTTCAGAAAAATAAAGTTTTCCTTCATTAACTCTATAATCACCTTTAACAACTGTAACTGCTGCTCCAACAGTATGTGCTGCTGCAACTGTTCCCATTTGCCCCCTGATTACATTTAAAGTAGTTGTTCCAATACCAACAGTAGACACTTTAATTATTTCATCTTCTATTCTAAACAATGATTTACCAGAAATCTCTGAAGTATCATTTAAAAATATAATATTAGTAGATATACCAACTTCAGTTGCTAATCCCACAGAAATTGCTGTTGTTACACCTAAAGGACTTTGAATCATATTATCAATACTGATTAAAGTTCTAATCGAAGCATCATCTGATGGTACTGAGAGTGTGTTAGTATTTGCTATTCCAACAACATTAGTAAATGATATAGCAACTCCAGCTGATGCAAAACTAGCAGATATTGCAACTTTAATATTATCTGCATCGTCTCTAATTACAAAAAGATTTGATGGTAATAAATTTGTTGCAGCAACACCAGCATTAACGTCTGATGTATTTGCAATACCAATTGGTGATTGTCCAAGATGTGGTTTGTATATTAATCTTTCACCACTACTAAAATTATGTTTTGAAAGGTTTATTTTATGTGTTTCCGTAGATACTCCTATGGATGGATTAAACTCTCTGTGAAATAGTGAGTTACCATCTGCAAAAACATTAAAAGTACTTATGCCGATAACACCTCCACCAGTGCTAGTCACTATTCCAGTAAATTGAGAACTTATATCATCTATCAAAAATACTTTATTAGTTCTTGATTCATTATAATCTGTTATAATTTTAGATTTAAATACAACTAATTTTGATAATTCTTGGTCATCAGTATCTTCGCTAACCATATCATAATAATATCTTTCATGAACGGATGCATTTTGGTCAATATCTATTGTTAAGTTTAACTCAGAATCAGATACTAAATTTTGTGTTCCTGATGTGTTAATACCTAAATTGCAAAAATTCTTAAATCCAGCTACATGATCTAAACTATTAACTGCATCACTCCAAGTACCGTATGGAACTGCACCTTTAATTGAATATGAAAATCTTTGATAGTAATCATTATCATGTATTCTCTGAATATCTAAATTTAATTTTCCAGTATCTGTCTTCCAGTTCTTTTGAATATTAACTAAACTATCTACATCTAAATCAAAATCAAATTTAAATTGATTAGTGACGGTACCTTTATTATTAGTTATAGAACCCACAATTTTTTCATTTTGACTAAAATTTCCATTAACACTAAAAACTTTTAAAGTTTCTGAAATTGGATCCCACCCATTTTTGGCCACTGTTCCTGAAATATTTTTACCATCTACTTTTACAATCTCATCATCCGTAAATACTGTTTCTTTGAAAATTGGTGCAAATGATGCTAAATTATCTTTTTTTATAACTCTACCAAAATTATTGTCTTGCTGATATGTTCCTCCAGTTGTTCCAAGACCAACCAAAGAATAACTAACAGATTCTTGCCCTCCAGTCGTAACAATTCCAGTGACTTTGAAGTAGGTATGATCATAATCACTTGAGTTAAATCCACCAGTATTGTCCGTTGTTTTTACATTTTCAACATATATTTGATCATTTATAGCAAATGGGAATTCCCCACCTCTATTATAAAAACCACTTTCAGAACCAGTATCTGGATTTGGTGCCCTTAAAGATAAAGTTACTGTTTTATTACTATCAGTTACAGCCCCAGTTACAACCACACCGTTTGAATTTACTGTTGGAATAATTCTAATATTCTCTGATAATCCACTATCATTAGTCAAAATTGAAACACTATTTACTGAAGTTCCACTTATAGTTGTTTGAGCAACTATATTTGGTTTCCCAACAACTAACACTTTTGGAGGACTTGTATAATTTAAACCACCTGAAGTAATTCCTATACTATCTAAAGTTAATACATTTTTTAACTTTAAAATCACATTGCTATCTGCTTTTGGTTTTAAAGTAGGATCTGGTGAAAACTCTAATCCTTGATTGATTACTTTAGTACTTTCAATTTTTCCAATATCGTCTGCTTCTACAGTTAAAACGGAATCTACACCATCTGTTGTTCCTATTGAGGTTATTAATGGTAATTCTCTAACATTAAATCCTTTATTTAAAATATTTACTGAATGTATTCCTCCAATCTCATTAGTCGATGATGTTGAATAAAAAGATGATGAAATACCTGTTGAGGTATATGAATTTGTTTCTGCTATACCAGTAGGATTAAATGTAAATGTATTAGTTCCAATTCCAATAACTTTGAATGATTTATTAAATTTAGAATCACTTAATACTATTTTTGAATAATCTGGAACTCTTTTATCTACGGAAAAATATAAAGTTTTAATAGAATTATTATTTTTACCTTCAATTTTATAGAAAAATTCAGATTCTAAAGAATTACCAACTAATATAGTAATTTTATCATTTGTTTTTGTAATTAAATCACTATTATATTTTGATTTAAAATTAATATCCTCATAAAATTCTATTTCATAATTATCCATACTTGAATCAGAAGTTTCAAATTCAACTGTATTATTTTTAAAGAAAGTTAATTTAGGATTAATTTTTGATATTTCATGACTTACTCCTCCAGTTGTGCCAATTCCGATATAATTATACGGAAAAATTGATAGATCATATGAATTTTCTGCTAATCTTATGGTATCTCTAGAATCTTTAACAACATAATAAACTCCGTTATCAACTAAGGGAGAAGCTGGAGTTGCTGAGTTATAAACAATAAGATCTCCTGTTTCAAAATCATGATCAGCAATTGTTATTTTTGACACTGTTGTTCCAATTCCAATCGCTGAATCTGTGAATGATAATGGATTTACCACTAATTTTCTAATATTTTCATTATATTTTAAATTAAAAGTTTGAATTACATTAGATGTTATATGTAATTTAAATTCATCATCTAAAGATAAAGCATGTTGTTGACCTGAAGTTGTAGCAGTTGCAACAGTTACTGTTCCATTTACTTTTCTTAAAGAACCAAAAATATTATCCGTAATTAACTCAAGTTTAAAATCATCTTGGGATACTGATCCTGTATTAGTTAAAATTTCTTTAAAAAATACATTTTCAGAAGTAGTGCTAATACCAAGAGTTCCTAATCCTACTTTTTCAGTGGATAATCCAACATATTCTGTATTAAATCTAGTACAGAAAAGTTTACTGAAATTTGAGAGATCAAATGAATTATTTAATAGTGGATCTTTTGTTGCAAGTATAGTGGATCCTAAAGAAACTAATCTAACTTCATCTCCATTTTTAAACTTATGATTTGGTAAGTATATTGCTTTTGCAGGTATTGATTTTTTAATAGATGTAATTCCCACATGGCCAACAACAAGATTTGATACTGATGTTCCAATTCCAACTGATTTCAATCCTTCAAAATATTTAAATTCTCCAAAGTCTGCATTTTTATTTTCAATTTTTTTCGATATCTGATATGTAAATTTATTTTCTAACTTTTTAACAACATCGCCTGCATTATGAGTGGATAGAGGTGATGTTTCATTATGCCCTCTTCTAACTCTATATCTATTATTAACATCATCATAATTAAGTATTAAAAATTGTTCTGTTCCGATTTCAACAACATCATCAATTTTAAATTTTCTAGTAATAGTTGGAGTGCTAAAACTTACAAACGTAGTTATTCCAGTTGCTGCATTATTTCCAATAGATTGAGATAAACTAGAAGTTAGTGTAGTAATACCAATAGTTCTAACCCCCTCTATATTTTTATAAAGAGTTGATGATATACCAGATATTTCAACGATATCTCCTGAAGATAGACCATGTGGTGAAGTAGAAAATCCTGTTACCTCATTATCAACTACTGAAAATATTAAATTATTAACAATAGTATTTGTTGTACCTATGGATATTATGTCTTTACCAATAACTTCATCAACTTTAGCTGATATGGACGGATCATTAAAGTTTATTTTATCATTAACTTTATATTTTACTCCAGATTGATTAACTTTAATATTTGTAATTTTTGAGTCTTTAATCCCATCTACACTAACTAATGCTTCTGAACTTAAAGAATCATCAAGAAGAGGATATCTTCTAAACTCATCATTTAATCCCAAATGAGTTACATTTCTTTTGTATTGTCCACTATTGAGAACTTTATCTAATTGTTTATTTTTATCATCGTAATTAAAAGGATCTGTCGCATTTCTATGCAAAAATGTAATGTAAGGAAAAGATGGATTTTCGGTAATATTGTTTATAGTTGAAAAATAAGCATATGTTCCATTAGGAAAGTCGGAGTTAGTTAAAAACTTTCCATTATGTTCATCCAAATCACCATTATTTTTATAAACATAGTCTTGAATAAAATATCCATTTGAATAATTTGATGGTCTTAAACCAGAATCATTAATAACATCAATTTCATAACTAGATTCCATAAAGGTAGTAATTCCAGCAGTGTTAACACCAACTGGGCCATATATTGGATTTCCATCATATGCCCAACCAACAATTTTTGAATGATTATCTGTTAGTTCATTTAAAGTTGAATTTAGATTATCTCTAAGTAAACGACGATATTTTTTAGGAGGATAAAAAGAACAAATTTTATTTCCATATATCAAAGATTTTGAATTTAATTGAACAAGTTGAGAATTATCTTCAGTCAAGTAAGCATTATATCTTTCTACAGAATTTATTTTCCATTCATGAATTTTAGTGGTAACAAGTTCCCCTGATCCAGCTGGTGTAACTCTTATTGCTGTGTTATTTGGATCATAACCACTTCCTTTTGAAATTATATTCACACCAGTTATTTTTCCATCAGAAATAACGGATTTTAATTCTGCAAGTGATTCAGATGTTCCTGATGTCTGACCAATTCCTATAACTTCAAGAATTGGTGGAGTGGTGTATTCGGATCCCTCATTTCCAATGTTTACACCCTCTATTTTACCGTTAGCAATGATAGGAACTATAAATCCGTCTCTTCCTGTTAATAGAGATACTTTTGGTCTACGTTCAAAATTTATAATATTTGTAACTCCATAACCAACTCCACCATTTTTTACAAAAATACCTTTTAACCCACCAATCACTTCAACTTCAAGTGATGCTTTATAGTAATCTGGAATTGTGGATGTATTACCAACAGAAACTTTACCACTAACTTCAATTTTGATATCAGGATATTTAAATGTATGAGTTCCAACTCCAACACTACTTAAGTTTACATATATTTTTCTATCATAATTTACGTTAGATATAGTTGTTGCTGTTCCTGCATTACTTAACTTAAATCTATCACTATCAATAATTGTAACTTTGTATGCTACTAGTGGATCCAATCCACCAATTTCATCATTAGTGGTGGAGTATTCTACAACATCACCATTCTCAAAACCATGATTTTTAGCGTAAATGTAATTATTAAATGTGTTTATACCAACAAATGTTTTAAATAAATCTTTTTTATCTTCTGGAGGATGTACTTGAGATAGTATTTCAATACGATGCTTAGAATAAGATGATCCAGAATTTATTACAGATACTCTATCAATTATATTTCTTATTTCTGTAGATTCAAAAGTATGAGTTTGATTTCCAAAATCAAAAAGATCTATTAATTTAGTTTTAGTTAAAGCTCTATCTTTAGTTATGGTTAAACTAAAAGAATTATCATCATGCTTTGCAATGAAATATTCTGTTCCTGAAGATAATCTATCAGTTGCAAATCCCACATTATTAAGGCCTTGATCAGTGGTAATACCTATTGGAGTTCCAGTGGCAATATAAGTTACCTTTTCTCCATCAGAAAATCTATGGTTTCCGATTATTTTATTTGTTGTTAGATCTAAATCAAAATCTGTATATGATCTTTTATAGACAAATCCTCTCATTTTTGCTTCACAAACCGCCCCACTTCCATTTCCACCTGTTATTCTTACAGATGGAGGTTCTGAATAATTAAATCCTGGTTGATTTACTACAACTTTTGATACTGTGCCTGAAAAACTAGGGATAGCTTCACATCCTGTACCACTATCATCTGTAATGGACAATGTGGGAGATTTAATTACATTGAAATTTTGTCCAGAGTTAGTAACTAGAATATCATCAATTTTTCCATAAAACACAGATTCATTTGAAATTGGTGAATGGTATTCAACACCATTTAAAGCAACTCCTACTGCACCTGTAATACTTGAATTGTTTTTTGAAACTTGAGGATTTTTATATATTCTTTTGAAATTATTTTGATTACTTAATTTATTACCATCATATAAGTTTGCAGGAGTTATGGTATGATTACCATTACCAAGTCCATCCCATTTAATTGGTTCAAAAGAATTATTATATAAATTTGGATAGTTTAAAGATATTCTAAAATTATTATTATCAATAACATTTAAATAATAATATCCACTCGACCCATCAACAAGTCCAGAGTTTGGTGATAAATTTAAATAAACCTTTTCTCCATTTAAAAAATTGTG
>JGI25127J35165_1000224_pt1 | contig 18525 bp, 23 predicted proteins | sample ETNvirenome_2_30_FD_35165 | JGI IMG/M metagenome (IMG submission 35165) | reverse complement strand
CGTGAATTTACTAGCTCAGAATATAAAATTGCTGAAGCCAAAGATGAGTTGATGTGGAGAGAATCTGTACAAAGACGAATTGATGGAAGAAAGCAGAAAGACTAGATACTGTGCCAAAGGGTAAGTATTACGAGTATCAAATCAAACGTGCTGCACTAGATGACGATTATCTCATGGGTAATATTGATGAACTTCAATACGCTAAAGAGTCTCTTGATCTAGACCATAAATACGAAAAATACATTCAACGCAAAAAATGAAGAGAATAACATGGGTCGAGTGCCCAGGCTGTAAGATGTACAGCGATCAAAAGGTTATCCGATCTGAAAGAAATTCAAAATTTATAATCATTCGTAGAAGAGAGTGCTACGAATGTGGACATAGATGGGAAACGATCCAGTATCCTGAGATGATAGTTTCTAAACAACAAGCAGCTTACGCTCGTTGCGAGTGATTTTTTTGGTGCTGTCTTATCTGTCTTATAAGTTTTGCCTTTTCTATAAGTAAGCGAAATTTGTAAAATAGTTTATTTTTAATTGGTGGTGTCTGTAATACAGCTAATTTTGCTTCAAGCTCCAGCATACGCATCATTGCGTTAGATAACACAACTTCGGTTCTTGCATGATTTTTCATCATATCTATGCAAAAAGCCTTTAACTTATCTATATCATCACAGCCCATAACTTCTCTACATCTCATTTCAACCGCTAACTGCGTTTCCATAGGTAGCGGAGTTGAGATAAATCTTATAAAACTATCATTTTTCATATTATTGGAGCGAAGTAGTAGATCCTGGGAACATTCTTGCTTCAATAAAAGCTACTGCTTGATCGTCTATTGTGTTGTCTGTTTGTTTAGCTATAGCCTTTAACAGATCCACAATTAATCTCTTCATTGCTTTAGATTTTATAAATACAAGAAGGATAGGTTTTAAAATTTTTACCATCGTTTTTTATGTGTTACTTCCCAAACATAGCTAACTTGCTAGTATTAGACAAGAATCTTAACTTTTATGGCTGAAGAGAAAGAAGAAAAAGAAGGTATCGAGTGGGGTGAACTTTTTGGTCACGCTATCAGATTTATGATTTTGACTTGGAGTTTATCAATGATGACTCTTGGATACATGGGTAAGGTAAGGATTGATGGAGCGTTCACGGCTGGCTTGGTTTCGGGAGTGCTCGGAAGTTATGGCATTTCAGTCGGAAACAAGAAAAGTGGTCAAAATAACAACAACAACCCTAAGATAGTAGATAATAGTAAAAACAAAGTAGGTATCAAATGAAAAAACTATTACCATTATTACTTCTTGCATCAGCACCAGCCTATGCTGATATAACACATAGCATAACGTCTAGTATAAAACTTGAAGTTAGTACAGCAGCTACTACAGCAGATAAGATCGGATCATCTTATTCAGTAAGTGGGTCTGGTGTAACAACAGAAGATGCAAGTTCAAATGCTGGTGTTGTTGGAGGTTTTGGTGATCTGACCAATGGCGTACCAGCTTTTACATCAATTACTGCAACTCAGGCTACTAATGGAGAGGCGTTCAGTTTTTCCCAAACCTTGTTAGAAGGTGACGTAACTCCCACTTCTGCTGTCACTACAGGTGAAGTTGCAAACTTCTCTGACTTAACATCAACGGCTGCTGGTTCTGCTACTGGTTTGGAAGGAACTATTGATAATCATGCAATATCTCTTACAGCAGGTGGTACAGGTACAACAGCTACAGGACAATTTGTTACCACGTTAACTGTGGACTAAAGCCATGAAAAGGCTTTTATTTTTATCATTACTGTATGTCTTACCAGCTAATGCAAATATTGTTCCCTCCTTCACAACAGGGAATATGTCCAGCACTACCAATACAACCACTACAATTACTGAAACTATTACAAGTAAAGACTATAAAACTGGCTACGAATATACTGTTACTGGAACGGGAATTGATTATACAGGTGGTGATATGGCTCCAGCAGCAGTCGAAACCACTGGAACAGTTGGAGGTGTAAGTTATACATGGACAGGAGCAGATATGACAACAAAACCAACTTGGAATCTGGTAAATCCAACATCAGGCAATGCTTTTCAATTTACAGAAACCTATTCTGGACCTGGTTTACAGAACGTGACTTCAATAACAAGAGACATAACAACAGAATCCGTTACTTCTACTACCTCTGTATTCTCTCAGTAATTCTAAGCCCAGTTAAAATTTTAGCTAACGCAGTAAGTCAAAGTAATAGTGGGTCAGTGACAAATCAGAATTGGAATGTGAATAATAATGGTGCCTTCACAACCTCTCAGTTCGGAGGCAATGTTGTCTGTCAGGGAGCAATGATGACTATAACGCCATTTACTACATTCAATTCAAATTATCGAAAACCATTTGAACATTACTATGAAACTCCTGTTTACGATCCAACAGACTTGGTAGGAGATTTTGATGATGATGGTAATCCTACAGGAGATGGTACGCCTGATAATCCAGGGAAAATACTATATAACCAACAAAACTATTCTGGTACTAATAAAGATAGCTTTGCAATAGGTACAGGGATTACTATGAACTTTTCTATCCCACTAGACAGACAACTTGGCAAACAATGTAAAGATGCAGCCCAGACTCAGATTAATATACAAAAACAAAGACTTAAAAATCTTGAATTAGACTGGCATATCAGTCGCTTGAAGCATTGTGGTGAGAAGAAAATTGCTGGAATACAGTTTGCAAAATCCAGTCCTTATTATGATTTATGCAAAGATATAGAAATCGTTCCAAAGAAAGGTCAGGTATTACCGCACAAGCATGAAATAAAGCAGAAGTAGAAGGTGTCCATTTGCTTAAAGTGTCTTACGTTTTAAGTACCCTCTACTCCTTTTTATATAATAACTACATCTGAGAATTTTTAGTAGACAAGCTACGGGTAGTTACTTGTCTAAAAGGGCAATAGATCGATCCGACAGAGCAGAGGCTAGGAGATGTATCAGTCAGTCCGTTAGGATTGGATGTCATTTAAGGACATAGACAACCTCAGTTCAAAGAACCTAACATACCATTCACTTATGCTTGGTATTGGGCCTATTGCTTATCTACTACATTAGCGTCTTTTTTCTTCTTTGTCAGTTTTTTAATTATATTTTTTACGAGAGGTTTGATGACATTAACAAGAAGTGGAGTAGTAGCAGCGACCAAAGCAATGCCAGCAGCAGTAGTAGAATCCTTAACTGAAGGTAAGTATTGGTCGATAAATTTCGTATCTTCATAGAGTGTTATGCACTCAGTCTCATCATCGTTCAATTCATGCCCGATAACAACCTCTAACTTCTGTGCATTTCTATAATCTCCTACTCGTTGGTCTTTATCACCTGGGCATTTTATAAACACATCTTCTTCTTCTTTCTTTGGTATCTCAGGTTTCTTAGTCTCAGGTTGCACTGTTTCATTTTCTGCTGTCTTATTATCTTCTTCCTTAGTCTCAACAATCTCAATCTTTCTTCTGTCATATAACATAGGTTCAAATGTAGGCATCGAACCATAAGGACAATTTATTACAGTACCAGTAGGGTCATCATCATATAATGCAGTATTTTTTGGTGAAGCATCCCTGTGATAACGTACACAACCTGGCATCATTAAAGATGGCATTGGTACGTTCAATACTTGAAAAGGATTATTTATATTGTTATTAATTAACGGAACATCAATCTTCGGTACTTTTATCTCAGGAATATTAGTCGTAGGCATTTCTTGGTAGATAAACTTCTACATGCGAAAAACATTTTGGACAAGATAAATTTGTCACCATACTGTATTCAGCAGAAGAACAAGGATAATCTTCTTCATCCATACTATGATCTCCACCCCAGATCAATTCAGTTTTACAGTGCCAGCAGTTCATTTGATAGGAATAGATAAACCTGTAGTTTTTGGTATCGCTTTTTCTATAGCTTTTGGCATCGCCTTTTGCAAATCACCCATAATTTTATTTTTTAATGTCCTTTCAAACTCTGGACTCTTCATGTAACGATATGCAAGAAATCCTCCTACACTCATTGAACTAACCATCAAGAATGAGATAATTGATAGTATCTGACAGATCCGATTCAGCATGAAAAAAATTATGTATGCTTGTATTTATATTTTAGCAATAACAACAATAACGTCACTTACGCCTTTATATCTAACAGCAGGATATTTAACAAAAAAGTTTAAAATTTAGGATTACCTTTTTTTACTTCGCTGCAATGCTTGAACCATTCACCTCTATTATCTAATACACCATACTTTTCTATGTCTTTGGTCATCATTGAAAACTGTTCCTGTATTTTTTTATATTGCTGCTTTCTGTTTTTTATAACCCGATTATTTTTTTCGTATTTATCAGCTAGTTCTTTGTAACTGTCCATGTGCATTTTAGTCGGCATTATCACGTCTAATACGTTCCATGTTTTTATGGTCGCACCATTCCCACTATCCAATAACATAATTTTATTTACATCTGACATTATTGCTTTTGCTTCTTCTTCTGTCTTTCCGTTTTCTGTTAGATGTATAAAAACTAAAGATGATAACTGTGGCATTAAGTCGGTTCAGTAGGCCATGTAATATTTGATAATTTTATATCTGTTGGTGTTTGGTTTGCTGGTAAATCTCTTAATGCTTGCCTATAAGTTTTCTGTGCATCTGTCATTGTTCTATCAGGTGATGCCATCCAATCAGATTCTTTTAACTTCCTATTTCTTTGATACCTTAGCTCTACTAAAGGTAAAGAACCATTTTTACTTTTCCAAGTTTCCCAAGCCGCGTTTATTTGCTCATCAGTAGGTTGTGGATCTGGATTTCTGCCGTCATCGTACCATTTGTGAATACTATGAGTATCCCAGTTAATAACATACTCGTTGTTATTTAACCCAAGCTCCTCTATGGCTAAATCAATGTTTACGTCTGCGTTAATGGTCATGTTTAACTCATCCTGAAAATAACAACTGTTGAATAAAATTCAGCCTCTGATGCAAAGTCTACATCTTGTCCTAAACCTGATGTAGATTTAGTTGTTTGACATCTATGTTTAAGAAAATAACCTTCTGCAGTACTACTAAATACTCTTCCAAAACCCCTTGATTGGTTCATAGTAGCGTCACCCGCTGCACATCTTGTATTATTTCCAATAAGTACATCAGTGCCACCATCAGTAACGATTTTTGTTCTGTGATTATTTACATCAAAAGCTGTTGCTTCAAAATAAATCAGATAAGCTCCAGCTGGTAGTGTAAATTCACCTGTACTTGTATCTAAAGTACAAAAAGCTTCACCGTCATGTTCTTCCGTATTTAAAAGCCTTACTCTATCTGCTCCTGACGTAAAAGTACCACCATTAGCAGCGTGGCTTAGTTGTTCTCTTAACACTGCAACGGCAGTACCAACTCCAATATCTTCTAGTGAACCAGTAATACTAACGCCAGTTGATGTAGTGGTTAAACGCGTCAAATTATTGTGAAAAAGTACTACACTTGAATCAGAATTACAAGTTATCATTGCTTCATTACTTGCAGCAGTTCCATGCCTTATAAATAGATCATCACCAGCAATTAATGTAATATCATCGTCAGATTCAGCAATAAGGTCATTATCCGAATCTATTTCTATACTTGCACCATCTGAAGTAACTATTTCAAGCCTATCGTTAGTCGAATCATAATCTAAAGAAACATCATTACTATTTCCAAATCTAATCGCTACATTATCATTAAAATCTATACCAGTATTACCACCAACACCACCAGCAGCTATTCCTGTTAAGTTTGAACCATCTATAGCTGGTAAAGCTCCTGTTAACTGTCCAGCAGGTAAACTTGTTAAGGAAGCACCAGATCCGCTAAAAGTAGTTGCGGTGCAAGTACCATTAATAGTGGCTCCTGTAGAAGATGTCGCAATTCTTGACGTATTATCATGATATAGAGTTACCGAACTATCATCTTGAATTAAAATGCTATTCTCACCAGATTTTGCCTGTATATAAATATTTCCACCATCATCATCATCTACATTATTTCTTATAAAGATATGACCTGTATTGTTATCAATATATGAGTCTGTGCCATTATGATAAATTTGTAAATCCGAACCTGAGCCAGCTATAAATTTATTATTGTCATCTAGAAAAACATGACCACTTGCTTTTACACCTGTCGATAGTGTTTCAAATTTTTTAACATTATCATAATATAACTCTACGGCTCCATCATCAATAAATTTAGCAAAAGTTTCGCCTGCATTATTGCTAGTCAAATGAATAGTATTATCACTCTGCAAATATAAAGCTCCAGTTGTACTTGTTATTTTCAAATATCCATCACTTGAAGAAATAACACTATTTCCATCGTGATAAAGCTCCAGATCATCACCTGTACCTAAACGAATTTTTACATCATCATTAAAGTCAACATTTCCAGTGAAAGTCGCTCCAGTAAGTGCAGCTAATCCTAAATTTACAGATCCAATACCACCAACAGCCGAAACATTTACAAACCCATCATTTGCTGCATTTCTAATTTTTAAGGTGTTATCTCCTGTATCTGCATAAAATTGATAGGCATACGTTGTACTAGGATCTGATGCACCAGAATTATTAGAATTTATTGCAGCAAGAGCATTATTAATGTCTGTTCTTACGGCATTTCCCGTTCCATTATCAATTACTCCATCATGTTGTGCCATTTAGCTCACCGTTAATCTATAGCCGTAAAACCAGGTTTCAGCCGTAACTGTATTTTGGTTGTTGCCTTCATTGTGTTCAACATATTGTGCCACAGTATCTCCAACTGATAAATCTAGTATAAGTTGAGCATGAACTGATGTAAACACATCAGCCGCAGAACAATAAGCCCTTGAAACCTTCCCATATGCCGTAAGCTGTGCATCATTTACATAAAAGGACATTTGTATGGCATCACCATCTTGCAAGTCATCAATGCACACCTGACCGCCAATAACGTACTTTCCAGCCTTGGCTGTTGGTACTGTAAATTTATAAGTTGAAGTATTGTATGCACTATCTGTATCTAAAATTTCTGTATTGTTACTGACAATAGTAAAAGTAGTATTAGCTATTGCTTGTGCTGCACTTGGCCTGACTGCAAAAGCTGGTTTATTTATACCAAAATTTGTATCTATATAGCCTAACTGTACAAATGCGTTATTAGCACCATTTCTTATGGATAAGATATCGCTATCAGAATTAATTGATGGCTGATAAGCAGTTGTAATTGATGGATTACCAGAACCAGAATTTAATGAGTTTATCGCAGCAAAACACTGATTTATTTTTGTTCTAAAAACAGATCCAACATTATTATCGACTGTAAAGCCACTTCCTCCTGTATCGTCAACTCTTGCCATTAGGTTTTATTTAATAATTTAAGTTTACAGTAAAAAAGAAGATATGCCTATGATGTATCACCTTTTCCGAAACCTGTAGCAGTAAATGTAAAAAGTACTGATGTAACTGAATCACTACTATCAATAAATCTTAAAGTAAAACCTGTTTCAGTCACTTGTACTGGTTGATAATAAACTGTATTTGCTCTTGAACTAGCTCTAGGGAAAATATTAACTGTAGGTGGTGTTTTAAATCGTTTAGAAAATACTACATTAACGCCAGTTGAACCGCTTGCAATATAACCTTCAGAATCAGGGGTAACAGTATTACCACTTACAATTTCAGTTATAGTTGCATCCCTCTGTGTTTCTGTTCTAGGTGCAAGTGATCCTGTAGCTCTTAATGTACTTATCTTAATATTTTCATCTGGCTTTGTTGAAGTAAATACAGCCCTAAATTTATATCCACGACCTTTGAAAGTAGCATTACTAAACTTTTCAAATGCAGTAAATGTAGGACTGCCAGAACTAGGGTCATCATCAGTAGTGGCAACAAATAAATCAACTTTTGGTTCGTCTACCTTTGTACCATCAATATCAGAAAATGTATCAATATTATTTCTTGTATCTATATTTGTATTTTGTAAAAATGTAGTTGCTGCAATATTTTTTATAAAATGTGTAGGCATTTTATTATTTGCACCAAGATCTCCAGTAGTTGTAAATTCATAAGTTGCAGTTGTGGCAACATTACCAATCTGATCTAGATTTGGTGTTAACGTATCAAAATCTGTTATCTCATCAAATATTCCATCACCTACTAAAGTCATTTCTAAACCATTTCCATCTGGGGAAATTGTACAGCCTGTTTTTGTACCGCCAAAACTAGCTCCATCTTCATTTATATTTGTGATTGCATCTTCATCTTCTGCTTCTGAATCATCTAAATTGAATTGAACTGTTTGTTCACCATCAGAAAAAGTATCTTTTACATCTCTAGCTCTTACAACATAAGTTCCAGCTAATTTCGGAACTACGGCATCTGTAGACGTACCAGGTATGGCTTCAATTATTGGGGTTGAGTTTTGAAAATTACCACCACTTGTAAGGTTTGTATGTTTTATATAAATTCGACCTCCATTTACAACAGTGGCATCTTCTGATTTATTCCAAGCTAATTTTACAAAGTTTTTATCTATTGGTTCTACTGTTAAACCAGTTAAATCATCTGGTGGCGTTTGTTTACCTAATACCGCTACTGAAATAAACGAGCCAGTGCCTGATTTTTCTCCATCTCCTTTCATAGTAAAAACTTCAATTTCATATACATCACCTGGATCACTTTCGGCTGTCGTTTGTTCAGCATCAAAAATTTGAAAACTTGTTGCTTGAGTCATCACTTCTACCTCGTCAGCAGAAGGTGAACTGTATTGAATAATATATCCAGAAGCACCTAACACAGGTTGCCATTGAATATCTAATTTATTTTTTAAAACTCCATTTTCTACATAATGTATTTCTTGAACCTCTAAGCCTTTTGGAGATGGTAAAGGATCATTTAAAATAGTTATTTTTTGTTGGGGTATCTCATTAATTATTCCCTCTACAAAATCATATTTTGCGGAGTTATAAGTTATAGCTGAAATTGCATAAGAATTGTCTGAGTTTTCGGTAACTGAAATTACTCTGAAAGACTGATTTTGAAGGGTTGTATTTTCTATTGTGAATACGCTATTAGGATTAGGTGCTGTATTTACATCGTTACCATTTGCATCTTTTATTGTAAAGTGCTCATTTGAAGCAAGTGTTATTGTTGACCCAGAAACTCCTGATGAAGAATCTATATTTTTTGTTGATACAGTTCCGTCAGGCATTACAACACTTATCGTTGCACTATTGATTTGAGGTAAATCAGTCGATTCTGTATTGTCTACAACAACAGTGTTACTTGTTGCAGAAACAATTCTTCCACCTCTTCTCAATCCAGCTTTTAATGGATCTTGAATTTCAATTAATGAACCTACCCTTACAATTACACCAGCTTCTAATGTCGTTGTAAAATTTACTGTCTGCGTAGCTCGCTGTTCATCAAATAAAAGCATCCTTGCTGCTCTTATTGCCTGACCTCTAGAAGTACAACCAAAAGCAGCAGTTCTTTCATGTATCTCTCCTAATGATTCTTTAGCTGTTGTATCAGCAGAAGAACCAAACAGATCTTGTAAATCTACCGTTTCAACATCATTTTTCAAAGTAGCTGTATTGAAATAAGTTACTGTAACTCTTGTAGCTCTTTCTCTTAGATCTGTTCCTATGTATGTAAATCCTGCTGGTGTTACATTGCTTAAATTAAAAATATAATCAGGCGTTGTTTTTGGACTATCTTGGTTAAGTTTTACAGTTCCTTCACCATAAAAAGGAATACCTCTAAATACAGAACAAATATCTTTTATAACTTTATAAGCATCTTCTCTTGTATTTAAAGTTGTATTCAAACTAAATCTAGGTTCTTTTTCCCCACCAACTATCAGATTTTCAACTAAAGTTGCACAATATTCTGATGCATTAAAAAAAGAATATTGATCCAACTGTGATTCAGAAATATAATCACCTAATCCCATAGTACTGTTTGTTAACAACTCAAAAAGTATCCACGCTGGATCGCTGGTCCATACTTTTGTAGTAGTTAATTGACCATTAAAAATATAACCACTTGGATAGACTATCCTGCCTGTTTCATTATCAACGGTAGGAGACCCAGTATTATCTGCTCCTGCTCCTGGTATTCTTACTTTAATACCTCTAACCTTGTAAATTCTTTTTGGTAATCCTTGAAATTGCGAAGAGTCAAATTTAAACGAAGTATGAGCAAATTTTGGATATGTTTGTACTTCATTAACTATTGTACTCATCGCTAAAAATTTAATTATATTCTTATTTTTTCCTCCTGTTGCTGGATTCTCACTCATTCTTGTTACTTTTATTGAAACAGGAAAATTATATGAAGGGGGTATTTCTATAATATGATCTCTAGTAAATTTTTTTGTTGTTTTTCCTATAATAAATAGTTGGTCAAAATTCTTTTTTTGCTTACCTGGTTTTTTAACGTACTGCTTATCTTCAACAAGAGTTTCAGTACCATCGTTTTGGACTATTCTTATTCTATATTTCACTTTTGTTGACTTATTATTCCCTTTGAAAAAAGCATCAGCACCAATAGTAATTCTTACAGCATCTATAGGATTATTAGGATCATGCGGAACTTGAATTGATACACCGACATTTGGATTTGCATTTTCAATTACTGACCCAAAAAGAACATTATTTACGGGGGTTTCTGCACCTATTTGCATAGGTATTGTAGTCTGTCCTTTTCTAGTTACGGAAACAGTATTAGTACCAGTAATAGTCGCAGAATTACTTGCTTCAACGGTAAATTGGTTTGTTAAATTAGAAGTTTTAACAACAAACGTTCCATCGACACCAGCTCCAGAAGTAAAGTCTATAACTAATGTGTCTCCGACATCAAAACCATGATCTGTGATGGTGATAGTAACAGTCTTTCCTGCCTGTGTATAATTTCCAGTTTTTGTGACATCTTGGTCAGTATTACCCTCTCTAAAATCAAAACCTAAACCTTGATAATTAAAATCACTATCTTGCAAATCAATTAATCCGTCTGCGTCTGTAACTGACAAATCCGCAGTAGGTTTTAATATCGGTGTGTTATCAAAAAATATATCCTTAAGACAAGCTAAATTGTAATTATATGTTCCTTTTGCAAACCCAGTATCATTAGCACTTTTAAATCCTTCAATCTCACCTTCAGAAATTAAATCAATAAAACTAGCAAATTGAACTGTTGTTAAAAATTGACTACTCTTTTTCTTTAACTTTTTTGGTATTTTAAATTCACTGTTAAATCCAGACTGTTCCATAATAAATTAACTATCCTTTCCTTTTCCAGTAAGCTGTGCAGTATCTAATGCTGCTGAAATTACGATAGATCCTGTATAAGCTTCTCCAAGACAAATTGGAACGGCAACACCAGCATTTATAGTATTAGATATTCCATTAAATGATGCGTTAAAACTTTTGTCCTTTGCAGCAGCAGAAGAATTAGATGTATCTGTAGGTTTAGGTTGAGGATTTAAAAAATTCTGTACTTGATTGTCTAAATATGATAAGGCATAAGATGTTGCTATATCAGTAATAGCTTGTCCAAAATTAAATCCTTGGTTACTAGGGGATACACTGGAAGGAGAAGGAGAACTACCAACAGAATATGTATAACTAAAATCCATTTGTGAAGGTGTATAACTATAGTTTATTTCATATTGATTACCGTAAGATGAATATTCTTCAAAAGAACTACCGCCAATGGGTGTATCAAAGCTAAAACTGGAACTTGAACCTGTCGCAATAGGAATTAATCGTAAAATTTTATTTCCGATAGGATTTTCCATTTGTATATTATTTATGTATTTATCATTTACTTTTATTGCATAGGTCATTCTTAGTATTTTTTCTGATACTTGTGGATAATTGACACTTAAAAAACTAAAAACCTGTTTTGCACTATTCAATTTAGCTTCAAATTGTTTTCTACCTAATAATTTTCTTAATTTCCCATAAATAATTATTTTTGTGAGCATTTTTTTAACTCCTTTGGATTAAAAATTTTATAATTTTTATCTTCTACACTAACTATATAATACGGATAATCTAGCTGAATACAATTATTTTTATCATTTTGACTCAACTCTGCCGAACCAGTTGGATGACTATGGACAATACCAATAACTTCAGCCTTATCTTCTATTTCTATCCAATCATCTATAGAAATTTTAAAATTGTTCCTTTTATCTTTTGCTACATTTTTACATTTAAAAAATTTTACTTGTTTTTCAACAGAAGCTAATAATCCACAAGATTCTTCTGGCATACAATTTATTGCATAATCTATAATTTCTTTCTGCCAAGTCATTAAACATAACCTCCAATACCAGGAAATTCTTTTTTTGTAGCTATTCTTTTTGGTAATTTTACATTTGCTAAATCTAATGTGCTAATTAACTCATAAGATACAAGTTGTCTAGTTTCAAAAAGTTTCTTACTTAAAACAAATATCTCTCTCGGCAACTCCTGTGTAGAGTCACCAAGCCCATTTGTAGAAAAAGGATTAATATTATTTGGAAAGTTTTCTTCATCTATAAACTCTAAAAGCGTTCTAATTCTTGTAAATTTTGCACCAACAAGATCGTTACCTATATTAAAAGCATTTACCGTAGAAATTAAAGCAGTAAATAAATTCAAAGCATTACTTATCTGAAATTGTGGTCTTGGTAAAGCTCCTGCTCCAATAAACGTAAATCCACTGGCTTCAACAGGGTATCTTAAATAATCTTTATTAGCCCACTTTACTTTGCCATTAGTGTTTAAAGACGTTCCACTATGGAAATAGTAAATGCCAGAAGAATCCTCTGAATTAGGTGGGTTACCTGTTGCAAAATGAATGTTTTCAAGTAGTTCTAATTGAAATAATTCAATCACAGTATCAGGATGTTTGGATTGAAGCTCTGATATTGGTATTGGCATTAAGGTTCAAATACTTGTCTGAAACTTGTACGAATAGTTGCTCTATTATTATACGGAATTGTTTTACTCCATGATTCGCAAACATATTTTCCTTGTCCAGATTTAACGATTGTAACTGCTGCGTTGTCTCCTGAAGTCACATCAGAACCCGAAGAATCAACAGTCAGTGTAAATTGAGTATCACTTGTGTCATTTTTAACTGTATAAGAACCAGTAGCAGGATTGTTACTGGTAAAAGTTCCTGTAATGACATCACCGATTGCTAAACCGTGACCGCCTGAAATCGTAACAGTTACATTACTACCAGTTTTAGTGTATGTTCCTGTTTTATTGATGCCCTCCCCTGGAGGTGTAAAATCAAAGCTGGAATTATCAAAACATCTACTTTCTAAAAATGCTTCTATAATATCAGCTTCTGTTTCAGAAACATTAAATTCTAGCTCATATAGCTTTGGAGATTGATTCAATCCAAAGGTGGTACGATGCTCATAACCATCTCCCAATCGAACTATTACTTGTCTCGGTCTAGTTCTTTTACGAAATGAGTAAGTTGGTGTGATTGAAGGGAAAGTAGCCATTATGCAAGGAGTCCTCCTGATCTTTGTTGTCTGCGTATTTCAGCTTGCACAGCAACGCCTATTTCTTCTCCTAATCGCCTTGCGTTAGAATTTCCTCCAGACATTTCTGATCTACCTGTACTGAGATTAACATTAACTACTACATTATTTGTTGATCCTTTTAAAGCACTATTTGATGTAACTTTTCCCGATACACTTGGTGTAAATAATTCTGGTCCTTTTTCTCCGACCATATATGATTTTCCTGCCATTGCGGGTCCGCCATTAGCAAGAAATCCACCAAACAAATTACCGAATATACCTTTACCTTTATTAAGATCTCCCTGTATATTTCCAAATAAAGCCCTATTGAAAAAAGCAGTAGATATTTTATTAATAACATTACTCAGTAAATCACTTAAAGTAGATGTGCCACGGATCATGCCCTGTATTCCCTGAGACAAGTCGGTTGCTATTGTCTGAGCCATTCGTTCAAATGCTGCTGCTGTTTCGTCAGCTAACTGTCTCTCTTTTTGTAAATTTTGTAAATGTTTAAGTTTGTTGCGTATTTCAGCTTCGTCTTTTATTTCACCATCTTGTTTCATTTGCATTATTTGTTTTTCTATTTCAAATTCATCTGAAGTCAATCCAAAACTTTTTTCGAGTAATACTATTTCATCGGTTATATTTTTTACCCTTTGTTTCTGTATATCTGCTAATAGTTTTTCAACAGCAGCCTCTTCATTATTTTTATTAACTGTCCTTTGTCTTTCAAAAATAGCATCTCTAGCTTGATTAGCACTGGTTATTCCTGGAAACTCTGCTAATAACGCTTTTTCTTCTTCGCTTCTAAAGAAAGGAGCCTTCATCAGAAGGTCCCGTGCTTTGAGTAATTTTTGAGTCTCTAGATCATCTGATACTTCAGCTTGTCTCATTAAATTAGCGTTACTTACTGTTCTAAGTAACCCTGCACCTAGGCCACTTGACTTTAAGAAAGATGCAAAACCTGCTCTCATTTGGGTCATTGCTATTGTAAATTGATTTGCTAGTTCTGTAGTTCCTTTACCAAATCTTTGTAGAGCGTCTACACCTTCTTTACCTACGAGATTAATCATCTTTTGTCTGGCTGCTTCAAATGCTGCTTCTTCGTCACCTAGTTTTTGCAGAGTTTTGAGGTTCTTTTCAAATTCCGTTCCAGTAATTCCTAATGCTGCTGATACTGCCTCTACATCTTTTGTTGCATCATTTAAAGCTGCTCCAAGTTTTCCTGTTTCTACTGTAAACGATTGGATGGTTTGAGCTATTGTGGTAGCTGCTATACCTCCTGCAAATCCACCCATTTGTCCAAAGGATCCACCAATACCGCCACCCAATGCACCAGCAGCACCAACAAAAGGACCTTGACCAAATAATAGAGGGAAGCCACCACTTATTAACGCACTCTGGAAGTCAAATCCTCTGCCTCTGGCTGGACCAGGTAACAGTTGTCCGTCTGGTCCAAAATTTAAAGGACTGCTGGCTCCCATTGGAAACTTAAACGATGCTCCTCTTTTACGGGTTTTATTTTGTTCTTGTATAAGTTTTAGTCTATTTTGCTCTTTAGTTATGCCGTTAGTAAGTTCATTATTTATACGCTGTATGGAACCAAATTGCTTCCTGTTTTGAGCGTCTACCAATTCACCCATCTTTGCTCTTAACTTCGTGGTTTTCACTCCCTTTAGTTCAAGCATATTTAGATCAAACTGGAACTTTAATCTTCTTCGCTGCTGTGCAAACCTAGAGTCTATGCTCATAGCTGATGCACCTGTACCAAATTGTTCTAACTGTTTAGCTGTAGCAATTTGCGGTCCAAAAGGAACACTTGTCTGTTGTCTGCCCTGAGTACCTAAATCTAGTATTTTTATACCTCTTGTACTAGGCTTAAGCATTTCTGTGCTCGGTAAACCTAATAGATTGTTTGGACCGACTCCTCTACGCTGACTATCCATAAACGCAGCAGTTCTACCTGATGTTCTATTTAGTGCTGCTTCTGTTCTTTTTAAACCAATTATTTGTTGAAGAGTTTTTACTCTATTATTATCAACACCAGCATTTTTAATATTTTCTTTTAACTTTTTTTGTTCTAGATCAAGCTCTTTAGCAATAGTTTTGTTTATACTTTCTGCTGCTATAAACCTTTGCTGCTGATTTAAAAAAGCACCTTGCCTTAAACTTTTTCGTAATTTATCGAGTTTTAATCCTCTAGATTCCAGATCGTTTAGTTGAGTTTTTAACCTTTTAGTTATAAAAGCATTTCTAGTTCTTCTATCATCGTTTTGTAATCTTTGCTTTTCTATTATCTGTGCTCTACTATCTATTTTTACAGGGGTCTTTAAGTTTCTTCTAAGTTTATTTACACGTTTTTCTAATTTCTCTAGTTCAGTTCTAGCTGCTTTAGTATCTAATTTTATATTTACGCTGTAATTTGACGCTGCCACTTACACAAAAAATTACTAGATAACACAAGTTTAGCGTACTTTGCGTGTCTGGGCTTGTCTTTTTGCTTTTTCGTAGGCTTCTTCTTCTCGTTCAGATTTTATTTCAAAATATGCGTTCCATGCGTATAGCTCTTGCGTCGACATTTTTTCTCTTATCTCTCTATGGGTGTAGCCTAGTTTTTCCGCAATAAAAAATTGCAAGTAGACGAAATTGTTTTTACTTAGTTTCGCTTTTTACGGCATCGGGGCTTTCCTCCTCGCCCATGCTCTGCATTTTAGTCATAATATCAAGCAATACTGCTAGAGGTATTTCTCTTCTTAGAGATGGTAAATCTGCTGGTACAAATAGTTTTGCACCTGACTCATCTTCGGCTTTCGTAACAATTACCTGAAGAGCAAAGTCCAAACTTCCTTCTTCCTGACCTTTGTTCATAGCCAGTAATGTATTGTTTATTGTGTCTCTATCAGCTATTGTAAGAGGCGACCAGAATATTTTTAGGATTAGTTCTTCCCCTTTTAAAATAGAGTAGCTACTACGTTCTTCAACACTAAAGGCTTGCTTTAGCTTGTCGATTGCTCTTACTGTTGCCATAAAAAATTGTATCTATTCTTGTAGTATAGCTTATTACTAATAATCAACACTAAAACTTATATTTTTAGCTTTGAATGTTTCAGCTAATGCTAACGCTATAGCATCGTTGTACCGCTCAGTTTGCATATAAACTTTGTACCAATCGGGATTTTTACTAGGAGGTGTTATTTCATCAACTATCTGTGAGTGCTCGTAATATGTTATTCCTCCTGCTTCTCCCACAGGTGCAGTAGCTCCTGGATTATTTATAGCGAATCCAGCATATTCGGCTTCGTTACCAACATATAGATCTTTCTCTAAAGGTACTTTTTTGGGCCGTTTTCTCTTTGGTAGTGAACGAGTTACTCTTATTTGATCGTAAACACTGCCTGTATAATCAGGATCTTCCATGACTTCAAGTAATGAAGCATCATATCCCTCTATATCTCCTTCGCCAATTTGTGCTCTTTTTCTTGATTCTTTAACTGGTTGCACTGGAGTTTCACTTATCTTCCAACTTGTAGCAAAATGACCTGTCCACCATGGACCAGCAGCCTGTAAATCCTGTACCATTGCCGAGGCAACTTTACCTCTAAGTCTTATCATGTCTTGCTCTAAATCGTTAGCAAGCTGTGAAATGTCTTTGTTAGGCATTGGCAGTAAAAGTGCAACTAACTACAGATAGAAAATGACTTTCTCTTTCTGTACTGACAGAAGTTGGTCCAGCTATCTGACCAACACGGGGAGAAGCAGAAAATGTGTCCGAGTAACCTGATGCGTTTACAGAGATCAATCCATCTATAACAGCTTCGGCTATTGCTGCTCCATCTGCTGTTCCTTTATTTTTGGGAGTCATAACTCCACAGGTTATTGATCCTCCATAATAATCCAGTGCTCCTCCCTGTGGTTGGATTGTTGATTGTGTGAAATCAAGACTTACCATTACATACTTTTTATTTTTACCTGGAGTTGTAAAAGGCATATTGTCGAACACAACTGTCACTGTATTGTCAGCAGCAGTTACGGCAGTTTTAATTGCGGTTTCAAATGCTGCTCGTGCGTTTACTAAAGTCATTAGAAAATAACGTCAACTCTGAATAAATATTCCTGACCACCACGCAAAGTTCTCACATCTGTAATCTTTGCAACTCTGGTAGATCCAGAAAATGTAAGAGTGATCTCATCTGATAATAAAGGCTGACTGTCTCCTATGAGATCGGGTGTTATAAAAATTCTAGCTGTGTTTTCCTGGAATCCTGTTTCTTCACTGGATCGTATAAATTCTATAGGAACTTTTATTGTATAGCTTGTATCGCTACTGGTTACTGCACCTGTTGAAGTGTTATACGAAGCAGATAGTTTTCTGGTGTAGATAATTGTTGTGTCTAATGAGTCTCCTAGTTGAGACACTACCTGTTTGGCTACGTTTTTTAGTAGTGAGTCTAGTTGTCCTGCCATTATCCTCTAACTGCCCGTAGTTGGAAACTGCCAGCACCGCCTAGCATATATGCTCCAAGATAACTTTGCAGCCACGGGTAAACATCTAAAATGTTATTTATAGATCCAGTTCCCTGACTCGCAGTGTTGTACTTAACTTGAATATCTCCTAGTTTTACTTCGGAGAAATTACCATCTTTACCAGTAGTACCAGTAATAGCATCTGTATCATTTGCTAAAGCATTAGCTAATTCAAATTGTGCATATTTAATACCTTGAGGAATTAAATCGCAAGAAAGTTCTACCCCATCTACCTGATAATTATTTCTTGGAAATTTTAACGCCTGTCCATCATCACATCTATCTCCGTAATAAACAAAACTATCAATCCATCTTGTAGCTGATATTAATGCACGATTCTTTTTATCATCCTGTTTATTATCCCATTGCGTAGAACTTGGGACAGTTTCAAAGTATGCGTCTGCTTCAGCTAATGTGACATAGCTA